>Ga0209489_104768_pt1 | contig 24585 bp, 7 predicted proteins | sample SiratrowhiteBW_FD_187527 | JGI IMG/M metagenome (GOLD analysis project Ga0209489, IMG submission 187527) | Root nodule microbial communities of legume samples collected from California, USA - Siratro white BW (SPAdes) (version 2) | ecosystem: Host-associated > Plants > Roots > Nodule | place: USA...
CAAGATTTGCATTCATCAACTAAAACTGTAACTGGACTGTGTTTACTCAGTCTATTCAGTGATCTTAATACTTACTGTCTTGACTGTTTGGAATCTGTCTATTCTGAATTTAATCTCAGTTTAATATCTGTTTCTTGTTCAAGAAGTATTCTTTAAAAGAAAGACTTTGAATTACTGAAACTGGTTCTGAATAGCAGTTGACCAGTTTACTGGGTTTCTTAATTCTTACTAATTCAGTGTGCTTAACTGAACTGCTTCCGCTTTTACTATAATCAATTCTGTATAAAGAAATAAAATACTGATATATTTGTTTGGAGTATTGAATTGTATTATTACTGAACTGGGTTCTGAATTGACTCTTGATTCTGCTTACTGTTTCATGCAACTGTTCTGATTCAGTAAATTCAAATAAAGATCCAGTCTGTGAAACAGAATTGCATTTTACTGAAAAATATCAAATTGTTTCAAAAAGTTTTGAAATCCAATTCACCCCCCTCTTGTATTTCAGCCAAAACAGTTTCCAACAAAGGTGTTGTTCTAGTTCCTAGTATTATCTAGTATTATCTTTATTTCTTATATTCTTTTTTAACTGCTTTTGTTTTCGAATTTTTAACAAACATTTTAAGATCACGTTCATACAAGAATTCACAAGAATTCATCCAAAAGTCACTCCTTGAAGCTTGAGTGAAATGATCTTACACCCCAAGTCTTTCCTCCATTATCATAGACATATTATCATAGACATTTCCAGCTTCTGTTTTACACCTCCGACTTGGGGATTTTATATCACAATGTTATATTGAAAGCAGTTATTGATAAGATAGAAATACGATTCTAAAACTTGTCCAAATTTAGTCGTGTGTATCTTCCTTTGAAGATAGTTATGTGAAAGATAAAGTCTCCTAGATCGCCAAAAGAAAATGTCATAGTCAACTTGAAAGTTATAGAAAGTCCAACATTCCATAATCATTACGTGATGTAAATTCATGTTACAGGTGATAATGTTGGTGTTACCTTTGAGATCCACCAAATAACATTGTAAACCAAGTTACAGTGAGAAAAAAAGACAATTACAAAACTAAGATTACTATAATTAAAAGTCTCACAAAATAACAAATATAAATATTGTTAACAAAGAACAATGAAATTAATGGATGCAGAAGAAAATTAATGTGAAAGTTGAAAAAGTAATCACTCAACTTCCTAAACTCGATTGCTTATTTAATAGTAGGAAGAATCCTCTAAAGCGCATGATTCATCTCTAACAAATTCTTTTATCTAAAGCATTTTTTTCATGATTTGAGAAGTCTTCATTCAATTTTGTATTTGTCAAATTTTTTCAATGATTTAATGTAAAAAGTGTAAAAAGTGTGGTTTTATTAAGATATTCTTACCATCCTCACAAAGATGCATCTTGTTTTTTCTATTTGTCAAAATTTTTTCAATGATTTAATGTAATAAGTGTGGTTTTATTAGGATATTCTTACCATGCCAACTCAGATGCATCTTGTATTTTCTATTTGTCAAATTTTTTCAATGATTTAATGTAATAAGTGTGGTTTTATTAGGATATTCTTACCATCCTCGTGCTAACGAAGATGCATTTTCTATTTTCTATTTATCAAATTTTTTCAATGATTTAATGTAATAAGTATGGTTTTATTAAGATATTCTTACCATCCTCGTACCAACAAAGATGCATACATTGAATACTCACTTAATAACTATTATTTTAAATGTGAATTCTTTTAAGAAAAAGAGTTACATATTTAATTATTCAAATGACATAACACATGTCCTATATCCTATTCCTTTAACTACCCATTTAAAGATGGTAAATAAGGAATAATATTTATAGCTTTTAAATAATAAAATACTTTTTTGTCATTTAACTTAAATTTTTGCTTTAAATCTTTTCCCTTTTAACTTATAATATTATCCATAAGTGTGTTTTTTTTTTTCATTTTGTAATATTTATAGTCACTTTAAAAATAAAAACGCGTCCACTTTAAATTAATTTCAAGATAACTGATTAGTTAAAAGCTTGAAAGCATAAAAAATTGTTACTTTAATAACGAAAAATATTATCACTTTTCTAAATAAAAACTTGTACTTTATTTTATAAACGTTGATATTTTATCGCAATATTTATAATAATTAAAATATTCATGAATTAAATTGAATTTCAGTTATGGTAAAAATTAAATTGACAACGACTTATGTATCCACAAATTCACACTAATAAAAAATAAAATAGACAAAAATTCAATAATTAAATAATAATTTCATTCCATTAAAGACTAACTTTTCTATAAATATTTATAAATAAAATATAATAAAATAAAAACTTATTTGTGAGTTATAAACTAGTTCATAAAAATTCTTGTACATAACTTTAGAATTTTTTATTTTTAAAATCATATTAACTTATAAAGTCATTTATTTTTCTTGGTGTTTTTATACACATGGATCATGGAAAAGAAAAACACCTAAAACACCTCTACGCTCCACCTTCAAGTACTATGACGGTTAAGGAAAGAGGAGTGAGTGACATGACAGTGGTAACATGATGAACAGTTAAAAGTGATCATTGTCAATATCATGTGTCACTGCTAACGTTATCAACCTTTTTATGTTAATATTTCATAATTGTTTAGTGTCAGAAAGTGTGTCCCTGTGAGAGACAAAGTCACTCCAACGGCTTCTCCGAAAATACCACCAATAATCACTTTCGTATTCGCAAGAAGAGGGCAAAAAGAAAAACCCAAATAAAAAAGTTTCTACCTTGATATAGGTATACGTGTACGGTATACGGTATAAATCCTTGTGTTTTGTACGCCAAAAGCTGTATACTAGTAGTTCTACACCAGACGTGTATACGCGTCTTTCTTGTTCTTCAATCCATTTTTGTTTTTTTTTTTTTTTTTTTTTTTTTCTCTCTCTCTCTCTCTTTCTATCTCCCATTTGTGTTTCTCGGTTTTGGTCAGAGTCAACAATAACGTAACAAACGTTCCCTACTTTTTCGAGTATTGAATAGAAAACTCTTCCCACAACTCGCATTAAGAAAACCACCCCATTACTTTATTTCGCATTATTTGTGTCAAAGGTTCAAACTCCGCTGCTTCTACTTCTGCTTCCCCAGGGTAAGAATCTGCTTTCTCTTGAGTTTATAGCAATTGATTCTGGCCCTTTTGTGATTGGATCCAAATCCTAGAGCTTTTCTCTGCTGGGTGGCTTTTTTCTGGGTTTGGGTGGGGAAATGATGGGAAATTAGGGCTTGGGTCTGGAATTTTTCATCATTTCTAACGAAAATTTGTTCCTTTTTGTGTGCATACTTTGTTGAGTTTCATTTTGAGCTTATTTGGTCATCTGGGTCGGTGGTTTGTGTGTCATCGCACACCCAGGCAGCTGTAATTGTAAAAATCCCATGGCTGTGTCATTGTAAAAATTGTAGAAATTAGGGTTCAGGCTTAGGTGAAAGCCTTGAGCTTCTTTGGTTTTCATTGCCTTAATCAACATTCAAAATGTCTTCTGCTGGTGTCACCATCCTTAGCCCTGTTCCAAGGGAACTATTGTTGTCCCCAGATGGATACTATACCCCACTGCACTTGTCATTGGATCCTGAGTTTATTTTCATATATCTCTCCCATTCTGGATCTTTGACTCCGATGCGAGTCCTTCCATACGATACCATTGAGTCGGTGAAACTCAAAATCCAAAAGGCCGAGGGGCTTCCTTCATTGACAAACAAACAGAAGTTGGTTTGTGATGGGAGGGAGTTAGCCCGGAGCAATTCCCTGCTGAAGGACTATGGGGTTACTGAAGGAAATGTTCTGCATTTGGTGATTAGGCTGTCTGATCTCCAGACCATCAGTGTGAGAACCTCTTCTGGAAAAGACTTTACTTTTCAGGTGGAGAGATGCAGAGATGTTGGGTATGTTAAGCAGCAGATTGCGAAGAAGGAGAAGCGCTTTGCTGATCCTGAACAGCAGGAGGTTGTGTGTAACGGGGAGCTGCTTGAGGATCAGACGGTTATTGATGATATCTGTAGTAAATATCATGATGCAGTGATTCATCTTTTTGTTAGAGTGAAATATGCAGAAATTAGGACAGGACAAGATGAGTTGTCCGTCAAGGCGAAGGAGTTGAATGGTACAAAAGATTATGATGTTAGTGAAAAGAATTGTAGGAGAGAACATGATGTTAGTAAAGAAGATGTGGGAAGAGAGGATGGAGCCGCTGAGCCAATTGTGCCAAGGAAGGCTCTTGATAGAGATCTTCTTTTGGAGCCTGTCATTGTTAATAAGAAAATTGAATTAGCTTCAGAGATTTGGAATATGATAAACTTGACATATGAAGGACTAAACAGTGGAAATTATCCAATCAGATCTGCAGAGGGTACAGGGGGAGCTTACTTTATGCTTGATTCAACCGGGCAAAAGTATGTAGCTGTTTTCAAGCCCATTGATGAAGAGCCAATGGCTGTGAACAACCCCAGAGGTTTACCTTTCTCAGTAGATGGTGAAGGCTTAAAGAAGGGTACGAGAGTTGGTCAGGGAGCATTCAGGGAAGTTGCAGCTTATATTTTGGACCATCCAATAAGTGGTCGTAGATCATTATTTGGTGATGGGAAGGGTTTTGCTGGGGTTCCCCCTACTGTTATGGTTAAGTGCTTGCATGAAGGATTTAACCATCCTGGGGACTTGACTACTAAGCTTGGCTCCTTGCAAATGTTCATGGAGAATAATGGAAGTTGCGAGGATATGGGTCCTGGGGCATTTCCAGTGAAGGAAGTGCATAAAATTACTGTTCTGGACATGAGACTCGCAAATGCAGATAGACATGCTGGGAATATTTTGATCGGCAAAGAGGATGAAAATGACCAGGCTGTTCTGATTCCAATTGATCATGGATACTGCTTGCCCACTAGTGTAAGCACCATATTTTTATTGTTCAGTTCGGTTGTTCTTTTTATTTTTATCGATCAATTGTTCTCTTTTAATGCATCTTATGGTGTGCTTTATAGTGCTTGAAATGCTTAAACTTGGGTTTTCTCCTGCTTGGTTTCGGGTGGTAAATGCATTGTTTACAGATTGCAGAATTCTGCTGCTCTTGACCCAATATGATATTCAATCAAGTTTTGTTTATAATATAACTTACAAAAGGTTTATTAGCTGGGGTTATTTTTAGAATACATTATTGTGCTACTGTAGATTTTTTTCCTAGTATGTCAGCAAGGATATTCTTCTCACTATTATGTTCATTTCATGAAAGTTGTTATTTTGGATAGACTGCATGTATTTTGAGAAGTGGGAAACACTATTCTCTTGGTGCAATTTCCTGTTTCGAAAGAAGCATGATTCATCTAGCAGACCTCTCCCAAGGCTTATTATAATCTCCTTTTTTTTTTTTTTTTTTCTTTTTTTTTTTTTTTTTTTTTCGTGTTTGGTTGGAGGAAAGGGTTTAGTGATATTTTGTGTGGATTTTCCCTTGAGTCTTTGCTTATACTTCAAGCCTTGCCATTCCAACAGTTTGAAGATTGTACCTTTGAATGGCTCTATTGGCCCCAAGCTCGCCAACCATACTCCCCTGAGATCATTGACTATATAAGGTCACTGAATGCTGATGAAGATATTGCCCTTTTGAAGTTTCATGGATGGAATCTGCCAGTTGAATGTGCCCGCACTCTTCAGATCTCAACCATGCTTCTGAAGAAAGGAGTGGAGAGAGGAATGACACCCTTTGCCATTGGAAGCCTTATGTGTAGGGAATCCTTGAACAAGGAGTCTGTGATTGAGGGAATTGTAAAGGAAGCTCTGGATTCTGTTCTTCCTGGCACAAGTGAAGAAACATTTCTGGATGCTGTTTCTGAAATCATGGACAAGCACCTTGATGAGATTCTGTCATAGAAGTTAGTATATAAGTAATGCTTTGTATAATTGTTTTCCAGTACATATCTATAGCTCAAATGGTTGTCTTTACATTTTATTTCAAGTATGACTTCCTAGATCTTGACTTTTAGTACTTCCAGCATTTCACAAATTCTTTCATTGATATTTACCTATTGTCTTCTATAAATCCTTTTCCTTTTGATTTATAGCTTCACCTTTCTTCAGATTGGATTGAGAATTTTATAAGTTGTACAAATTTTAAATACATTGGATTTTTCCTACCAATGTCAACTAAAAGGACTGACTTACATAAATCGATAAATAGAAAAATAGTTTTATTGACATCAATAAAAAGTTTTAGCTGATATTAGTTGAAAAATAGTTCTATCAATATAGGGTTTAACTTACATTTTTATGAGTTCATTGAGTTGATGTTAACAGAAAATATAATATATATATATATATATATATATATATTTAATATTGACAAAAAAGTTTGATATTGACAAAATTCTTAGTTTTTAAGTAGTTTTTAAAAAAATAAATAAGTTACCATCACTTATTCTTTACATTTCAATTTTTTTATCTCAGCAATATTTATTATTTTAAAATATTTCAAATTTTTTATATACATATATTATCTTCTAAACATGTGTCATCCCAACTTATACTAATATTTTTTTGTTAATTATCAATAAGTGAAAATTAAAGTGAGGAAATTGAGGAGAAATTATTATATAGGTCGAGTGAAGTGGAGGATAACTGGTGCTATGATATACAGTAAGGTTGGAGGTGGAATAGTGCAAGTGACATTCCATCAAATTTGACTTACCATTAATCAAAATTTGGATGGGAAACAACTAACCTTATTTGAAATATAAGATGTTCTAGTAATCTTAAAACTTGCAATATTTTTTCATTTAATTTGAATTAATTTGCACAAACTACATTCAATGTAGCTTTCAAATCAGGAATACATAACTGCAAAAGAGGTAGGAAAAGATACTGCTCATTGATACAATTTTAAAAATTAAATATTAACTACAATTAGAAAATCATAAAGGGGCTTATGACAGAAAACATAGTTGGCAAAGTTGACAAGTTATTCAACTTTGACGAAATAATTTCATTCTAATCAGCATTTTTGCTTTTAAAAAGGATCCGCAGCCAGCTGAAACTTAAAGGAGTTTTATTCTAAACAATAAATAGTACATGCATGAAAATAATGTAAAAGACATTTATTATCAGGTCATGTTTTCAAAATATGAAAAGTTTATTGATTGTTATAATAACCTGTAAGTTATGGATTTTAAATGGTGAACAGAGTAGCAAACTTCATTGTAAAGAAGCTTTCTATTTTCCATATCAAAATAAATCAAAAGTCCCACTTCTTGCTTTTTCTACACGTGGAGCTCTAAGTTGGTAACTACATGTTACTCAATATATACAAATCAACTATGATTTGCGTAGGAAAAACAAAGCACGAGAACTAGAAGTTTGAAGGAGGTCACCACATTTTACTGCTGACGTGTTCTCTACATCTCGTGAGTAGGAAAATCTGGTCAAAAATATTTGTTCTGGAAGCAAGAAAAATTCCTTGCTTTGTGAAAGGCTTTTATGTGCTTGTGTTCAATGTTTGGGTGGAGGAGGACTTTTCAATGTCTTCAACAGGTCACATCGTTGAAAGTTTAAGAGCCATCACCCCTTTCTGGATTTCTTCAACTTCCGCTTTAACCTTTAAGATACAAATGAAATCACTAAACATTGTATACAAAATGATGAAAAACTTCACAGATATGAACTTTTATGTTGAGTATTCCATACCACTGCAGAATTGTGAAACTATAAAGCAAATAGTTACCTCTTCATGGAGCGGTCATTGAAACCAAATACTCCTTTCATTAATGTGTCTATGTCCACAGACCGCTCTTTCATCATCACATCATGATACATTTTGCTGCCAATCTCTGTAATCAGTTCCTCCACTTCTTCTAGTGGTTGGTCTATATTAAGCTGAAGTTCGCCTTTCTTGATGACCGTAACACCAAACCCATTTGCTTTAGCCTCTCGAAAAGCATCCTACAAAATGCAATACAAATTCAGATAACATCCATATAATTTACACCCTTAAAGATAACATCAATATGCCTTGTTCTACTAGGTGAGATCTGCCATATGGATCATAAAACATCATTAAATTTCGTTAAAAATCAAAGCTTTTGGAATAAGAAAACCTCCTATTTGGCAAGAACCTGCCATGCCATTCCACATTTGGTACGATAACACTAGTGAGAGCACAAAAATACCTTAGGAGGTCGTGCAACTACGAAGGCATGACCACTTCCCAGCATTTCCAGATGAGCCTGAATTATGTAACAAAGATTTTTGCAGTCATTGGCATCTTGAAAAGCAATCACATGATTTGGCTTAGGTTCCAACTCAAGATCTCCAGCCATCTCCAATGAATAAAGTCCTACTTTCTGCTCTCCCTCCTCAACTGTGTACAATTCGATGCACTAAGAGAAAATAATCAAATTAATTCAGCATCAATAGGCAGAAAAATAGAGCAAATCTGAAATTATCATTCAAATACACAACTGATATAGTGAACAAGTGGAAACTGGAAACCAAGAACAAAATGAATAGACGTACCAGTATGTATGAAAGATCTAACCACCATAAGTAATCTTCCTCTTCGTCGTCTGCATATTCACGATATTTGCTAACCACTGCTTGAGGGCCAAACAACTCCATCTCTCTTTTAACCTTGTTGAGTTTCTTTTCCATAAAACTCTTATTCCTCTCAGGGAGTTTGTCCATTAGATCAGCGGCTTCCTGTATTTCTTTTTCAGTGATCCAACGATCCAAATCCTTCCCCATATCCTTCATCGCGGACTTTACTTCTGGGTCTGTCTCATTATTGTAACAGTCCAGAAAACCTTGGGACCATTTCTTCGTGTGCTGCCAATATTCCTTCCCTGATTTTTTGCCAGCTTTAACAGAACCATCACTTCCTTCAATAATAGTCTTTGCATTTTTCAACTTCTTATTAGGCACTGTAGAGCCACCAAACTTTTCTTGTGAAGAGGAATCAGATGGTGTTATAGCAGAGCCACTCTCATCCTTCTTCACTGGATTCATATTTCTGGTGGAACCTGTCTTTCTTTCATCAAGGAATTCATTTAGAAACTCGGGAATTTTCTCTATTGCGGGCCCTTTCCAGCGTGGTAGGATTTTCTCCGGTGGATCATATATGCTAATGCCATCTAGAGGAATTAAAGACAGCTATTAGCATCATGTTTAAATATATTCAGAAGAAAATGCTAGCTAATATATTTGGGGAATTTCCAGGAACATACTAATTGCAAAAAGAAGTTGCTAAAATCATTTCAAGAAATTAAAAGTTGATCAAATTCTCTATATCATATAATTTCAGAAACAGGTAATTACCTGCTCCGTAATCAAGATTTTCAATATTTGAATGGAGCCATTCATGTACATGAGAAAGCTTCATATTCTCTTTCTCCACCTTTTTCTCAAGACCTCTGAAAAATGTATCTTTATCTTCATCACTCATCAAATAAAATGGATCCCTTCCGGACAGCTCGTTCTCGCGGACTCGAAAGACGATATCTCTAAGATGATCATCCTGCATCCAGTCAAGTTCTCCACCATCTCCAACACCTCTAAGCGACTCCATCTCAGTAGGTATATCTAGAGGATTATTGACTCTCTCTTTTGCAGCCGTGTAGTTATTTCTAAATCCCGCTCTAATTTGCTTCACTATTGGCTCAACTTCATGGAAGTTTTTCTCAAGCCAGTTTTCTGTCTTTCCAGACACCTTTGTTTCTGTACTAATGTCCTTAACTTCATCATCTAAAGCCGTACCTGAATTAAGATGGTTTCTTATTCCAGGTTCAAAACCAGCACCTTGGAGGTTGCCATCCTCTGCTGTGCCTAATTCCTTATTCTTCTGATCAGAAACTTCAATAGGATTTGTGCCAGGCTTAGAATCTGATAATCCATTTAAAGCATCATTCCTGATTTGCTCAACTTTGAGAAGCTTCTTGTCCGGCCCATCCTCTGGCATTAAAGATAGCCTTGCCTCTGTACTGATGCCGTTGAATTCATGGTCTAAAGTGGTGTCATACTTTTGAAGGTTTTCTACACCAGGTTCAACACCAGAGTCTTTGAAGTAGTCATCCTTCATTGGGCTAAATTCCTTATCCTTAGGATTAGAATCTTCACTAGGTTCTGTGGCAGGCTTAGAATCTGATAATCCCTTTAAACCATTACTAACTATTTGCTCAACTTCGAGGAGATTTTTCTCTGGCCAATTTTCTGGTGTCCCATTTGTTGTACCATTGCAATTAACTCCATAGTCTAAAGTGGTCAGAGACTGTTGATGGTTTCCTGTGCCAGGTTCAACCCCAGAATCTTTGCAGTCATTCTTGATTGGGATTAGTTCCTTATCCTTCTGAGTAGAATCCTCATGAGCATTTATTACAGGCTTCGAATCCAGTGTTCCATTCAATGTGCCACTTCTTGACCCAGTTATGTTCATCTTCAAGTTCTGGCTCTTCTGGTCAGTAAAATCAGTAACACTTGAAGACTTCAAATCAGCAATACTTTCTTTCACGGATTTAAGTTTAGATACTGTGCCAGCACCAGGATTTTGTTTGTCATGTTTTGACGAAAGATAATCCCTAGCTTCCTTAACAGACCGTATGATCCTGCGTTTCTTCTTCACAGAATTTTCATTTGTCACAGATGAGCCATTAATAAGAGTGTCTAAGGGATTGTCATTTACTTTGTCCTTCAGGTGCACATTATTCTCAGAAAATTCTATTTCCTGTTCCTTGATTTCATTATCACCAGAAACTATGACATCCGAAGCATAGACGTTACCTTCATCTGCAGGAACTACCTCATGCAGGACTGAATTATCAATGTTCTCTGGGACATCAACAGAAGTTGATTGCGGAATGACATTACTATCTGTCGTTTCCCTTGCAACTTCATTTTGATTATCACTTAAGCTGTCATCTTGTTCGCTCTTCTTTTTTATGAATTCATTATCATCAGATGATTTCTCAGTCACCGAGTCATCCATTTCCAGATCCTTGTTAACTACAACACTATCTCTTCCCTCAATTTCCCGTGCCTGCCTAGCCATTTCTTTTATTTCTTGAACTTTATAATCTACCTCCATGGTTATAGTTTTTATTTTATCAGACGAATCACGTACTACCATTTTATCAGAAGATCCCTTAGCTTTCAAAATATTATTCCTTAGTTGTTCCTTATCTAACTTAGGCCTTTTTATGTCCACCACCGGTGTCTCCGAAGGTTCAGCAATAACTTCAACAGCACCCTTCACCGACTTCTCTTTCTCCTTTCTCGCCTTCATCTTCCTCCTCATCATTTCCTTCTCCAGTGGTGTATACTCCACCTCCTTATCTCCCTCTCCAAAAGCAAATAACTTCTTCACCACCCACATAACAACCAACACATATAACACATACCTTCCAACCCTGGAAAGCCTAGGAAGCAATTGAGGCTTCGCAACAAAACCTTGGACGGCCTTAACAAAACCACCCTCCTCCTTACCTTGAACCACAAACTTAGCCACAGAACTATTCCTTGCAATCACATTGTTCCCGCTCTCCATATCCCTAGCCATGTTCTTAGCATTCAAAATTTTACTTCTCACTTCAGGATAGTCCCCAATCACATCCCTCCTAACCTTGCTTCTTTTCAAAATTTCTTCTTCGTCAACAAATACCCTCTTGACACCTCCAAGGGAATCTTCATAAATAGTGAACACAGGACCAGACCCTACACCCCAGTACTCAATATCTCTCTTGTACTGGTCAACCCAACTCTCCAACTTATTCCACAAAACAGATTCACCCAAAAGCTTGGACTTTGGTTTTTCAGCTTCAACCACACTGTCAACAACAGAAACCCCCTGAACCCCTACACCACTCTCTTCAACGCCATTACCAGAAACAGAAAGAGGGTCGTTGGGAATCTGATTAGGGGTTACCTTGTGATCGCGGAGGATCTTCTTCCTCAGGGAGTTGCGGCGCCTGGTGGGGCGGCCGGAATGGGCCCAAGTTTGAAATTTTACGGCGGTGGAGCGTGATAGGTAAAGTGGGAATGGGGTTCTGCGATACGGGGATGTGGGTTTGTTATAGTTTGGTGGGAATTTGGGGTTTAGGGTTCTGGGGTGGCAGAAAGAGGGGATTGAAAAGTTGGTGGGGTTTAAAATTTTGAGAATGTCCATGGACGAAAAACAAGGTTACAAAGAAAGAAGTGGTTAGGGCATGGTTTAGTTTAATGAAGCTGTTTGGTGAACTGTGTATGGAGAGTGAGAAATGGAAACCTGATTTTCACTGAAATCTGTTTAACTGAGATTGCAGATAAACCCCCAAAACCCAAGCAAGACGATAAGGCCTTGCACCGACCAGCACGTCGTCGTTTTAGTTGTCTCAAACTTTTAAGAAAATTAAAAATCTAAATGAACAAAAAAAAATAACTTCCTTTTTATGTAGATTAATTTGATTGAAAAAACGTAAATTTGGTTTTTTTCTTTAAAATCCCATATCTTTACTTAAAGTTAATTGTAACTAAATCAACCTACTTTTTAAAATATGAATATCAAACTCACTAATATTTTTTGCAAATAATCTATAAGTACAAAATGTTTTTTTCCTCTCTCCTTATTCCGTCAAATAAATATACCTTTTAATTGCTCTAAAAACCACCTTTAACTACTGTTAAAATCACATACTAAAATTACTTGTATTCTGTATTACGGATTTTCTCATGTCTAATAAACAATTGTAAACTTTTAAAACAAAAATTAAATATGAGGGCAACAAAATAGCTTAGGTTAATTGGAAAAAAGTATGTAAATCATGTCAAGAAGGTGGATTAGGAATTAAAAATATTGATAACTTTAATGTTCCTTTGTTAGCTAAGTGAAAATGAAGGTTTGATAAACAAGAAATGGGTTCATCGAGAGAGGTATTACAATTTAAGTATGGGACTTGGAGGGAATTGGATATTAATTTACTTAACAGAACAACACAGTCGGATGGGGGGATCTAACTAGAGTATGTGGGAAGGGAGTTAAAGAAAATTGGTTTGACTATAATATTAAGTGGATGGTGAGGGATGGGAAAAAAGTGAAGTTCTGGGAGGATACATGAGTTGGTCATCAATACTTTAAAGAATCATTTCCAGACTATTCTCTATATCGAATTATGTAAAGAGAGCACAATGCTATACGGGAGCAAGAGAATTCTATACAGATATCTAGTTGGAATTTAGGATGACGAAGAACTAGGTTTGAATGGAAGAAGCAGTTGGAAGGGCAACTAATTAATAGTAGCCTGGCGATACAAAGAAGGATTGGTAGCCAAGATGGGTGGCTATGGTTAGAGGATGAAAAACAAGAATATACTGTTAAGTCTGGGTAATTATATTGAATAGGGAAGGCAATACAGATAGGTCAGAGGTTTTCCAACCGCTATGGAATTTAAAACTGGTGCCATCAGCACTTATACACGTATGGAGAGTTATGTTGGACAGACTGTCTATTACAATTAACTTAGTTAGAAGAGGTGTCCAGTTGGAAACGTATATTTGCCCATTGTGTAAGAAGACGAACGAGACAATTCAACATTTGTTTATCAACTGTGTAGTGGTGTGGGATGCTTGTGAGAGATGGATCGGGACAGCGATTATTAGACACTACTCAATTCTGTCTCACTATCACCACTTTTGTTTACCGATGTTAACTAAAAATGGAAATCACTTATGGAAAATAATGTGGGTGACTATTGTGACTAAGACATGGGCTCATAGAAATAAAGTGGTATTTAGAAACGGGATAGTGGACAATGTGGAAATTTTTAGTCTTGCCCATATTAGGAGATGATTTTGACTAAAACATAGAGTTAAGAGAGCTCAGTTTTCCTACCCTGATTGGATATTATGTCCTTTAAATTGTTTGGAATATTTAACTTAACTAGATGTACTACTTTCACTCGTTTCATTGTCCTAAAAGTTTCAGGGAATTTCCAGATTCTGAAGTGGGAACTTCCAGGAATAATTGTAAAAATACTTCATATCACATGTTATAACTTATGAGTTTTTACACCTATAATTGTGGCATAAAAAGGAGAAGGTTGATAGAAAACAACTAAGTGCGGTCTTAATATTAGGAAGATCATTTAGTATTTTTTATTTTTTTTTGAGGATGTATCCCTACATAAAATTTATAAATTAAGTTCTTAATGATATGGGAAGATATAAGTTGTAGTCCTTTATAATATTTATGAAGGTTAATATTTATAAAAATTAAAGACATCTCCATCCTCCTCATTTGCATTTCTTATTTTTCATATTTTCTCATTTTTCCACATAATTTATGGTCAATCTTAACTTTCGTCTCATCTATTATTGGCAAAGACATTTTCATTTCTTATTTCTCATATTTACTACCTTCTTTTCAAATAATTTATGGTTCATCTTAACTTTTGTCTCATCCATCTTTATAACAAATTCACCATTTTAGATTTAATACGTACATTTAGTGAGTCCTAGTCTCAATGCTCAATGTTGAATTTATTTATTATTTTATATTGTTCTGGTTTTGATTCCTTTAGTCAAATAAATATAAAATTGAATGATAATATATTATTAATTTGAAATGACTAAATTTTATTGAACTAAGTAAAATTCAAAATTTTTATACCAGATCTTTAAAGTTGTATATCACGTATGTTACTTAAAAAATTGCATGTATTTGATCATGTAACTATTAATCTAATTTATGAATTATTACATTTTGTATGTAGTAGTTGGTATTAACTAAATCAAAGACACTACCTAATAAGATTGTGAACTGAGTATTTTGTCTAAAATCAATTTATCATCTTATTTATTAATGTGTATACAAATTTTAGAATCAATTTTCAAGTTCTTATAATATTTTAAACTTTACATTCTATCTGTGAGTATTTAAATTTTAAACGAGATTATATAAAGATAGATAATACAAAAATCAAGGTGAGGATAACAAAAAATTATTTGGAAAATAAGATGACAATGCTTTTACTAATAATTAATGTGTAATGTATGAATTGGATGAAATCTAAAAATAATTTCAAAGTACCTTAAAGGATCAAAATAATGAGAATGAGTTAAGATCAATAACTAAATTAAAAATTACATGTTATAATACATCATAGCTTTTCAAAAAAAAAAAAAAAAAAACTATCACTTTGGATTATCAAGTGTTATCTATATATACAGCACAATTTTTTTATATAAAGACAAATCTTTCTATTTATAGATTTGTTATCGGGCCTTTCTACTGTTCACCTGGGCTTATATTTTTACTCAGACCCAATAAAGTATGACTATTCTTTTTATTTTCTTTATTGTTATTATATTTATATATTGTCAATTATCATTAACCCCTTCTTATGACTGGATCTTGGTTTTCAGTTTTCTGTACACAGCGTGTGTTAGAGACTCAGTTTTATTGCATTGATTCTGGGTTAGGTACATAAAGTAAAAACTTTGTATATTTATAAAATTTTGTATACTTATATAGGTGATATTGATTATTTACCCTAAATTCAAAATATAAATTAATATTTTGAGTTTATAAAGAAAAATGAATCCTCCATACCACTATAAGATTTGTGTCATATTACCATGGAGGCAATTTCTAACAGTTCCAATGCTTTTTTTTTTTCATCTTCTTCATCTCTAATGTTGATAAAATAAGATAACTCAAGGCGAACTAAAACTTTTTACCCATCCCATTAAATTTTAAATTTTGTTTTCTTTAATTTTTTATTTTAATATATATAAATATTTAAAAAATACAATTAAACATATAAATATTTTATATGTCGTTTAATTAATTAATTAATATTTTTAATTGGCTAAATTAAAATAACTTCATATTTTAAATTATTTTATTATAAAGGGAGAAACGAAAAATATCTATTCAAATAGTAAAATTATGGTGAATTTGGGTGTCACCAAGCCTAACCCGCTTTGTCACAGGTGATAATCTCTTCTCATCATTTATTTTTCTCTATCGTAAGCCTTCCACGATGGTGATGTAGGGTTTTTCTCCTCTCACAAGCATTTCCTATTTCTTTCTCTACTAGTACATGAATTACCACTTACAAGACACAAAACTGACTCTGAAACAACTTCCACCATGTCAAATTGCTTCATAATTAGATACAGTATGCACCACAGGAAAGAAAAATAGATGTTTTATAACTAGGAAAACAAAACAAAGAGATATAATTTAATTAAAAGATAATAAGTTACTTAAGTTTTTCTTCCTCTTTTGTGAATTTGAGAATGTCACATACATTAACTAATAATATATATAATATTGTATAACTATTTTTAGTATGTCTGTTTATTATATAATTTATATTCATAACTTATGAGTTCAACAATAAAAATTATATATTTTATCCTTTTCTCTTTTATCTAGTATGATATCAAGAATTTTTTTTTAGTTTTACTATGGTCTTGGTATCTTTCACCTCTTCTCCTTCTTTTTCTTTTGTAACGAGATCTGAACAAATTTCTTTCTTTACCTCTTATTACAATCTACAAATTCTTATCTCCATCAAGTTCAAGTTTGATGAGGTCAACTTTCTTATTTAGTAGCAAAAAGTAATTATCACTATTAAAGGATGGAAGCTTGTTATGTTTTTGGAAAATGAAGAATACCCTTCCAAATCTCTTTTTCTAAAGGATGAACTCCGTAACATCACTAATAAATAATTTCTTCAATATAGTGTTTATTATTGTGTGACTGCTAACATTCATGACTATTCATCTCCTTGTTAAAATGATAGGTCTCAACACATCTTTTCAAATCTAAAATAAATTGTGTATCTATTGTGCTACTTGAAATAAAACAAAGATAAAGAAACTAAAAATTCAAATAAGGACACTTAAGAAAGACAAATCTATATATGTTTATTTACTTGATATAAAGAAGAGTGTAAACACATTTGTTGTCATTGATTCCCTCATATATATATAAATGATATATTGAAGTGATTTTAGATTGATTGTTCAAAGAGTATGATATTTCATATGTTGGCATTTCAATTCTCTCTAGAGTTGATCCATTCACCTTAGAAGAAATAGAAGTCCTCCTACTATTTCAAGAAAAATATTTAAGAAACACATAATTATTGAGCACACCATTATTCAAGCTCACTATATTTTAAATTCTTAGTCATCTCAATAAAATTAAAATAACAAATAAGGATCTTCTAACAAAAATACTCAAAATTAATAAGTCCGAAACATATAAAAATTATCATAATTAAGAAGAAACAAGATCTATTACTAATTCAATATCAGACATCTCTAATAGAATACCATGAATATGTGATAAAATTGGGTCATTCTAAAATTCTCAAACTATTGAATGTTGTTTAGGATTATTTAAAAAAGTCTTGAATGTTGTATTTTAGAGTTATTTTAAGAGGTTCATCTGTCATATTTTCTAGTTTAATTTATATTCTTTATTCATATAACAATTGTTACCTAAGTGAAGAGAGATATGCGGGTTCATGTGCATAAATTTGTTATTCCAGTGCAAATAATGTCAAAGATCAACCAAAATTACAACATATCTTTCGCTTGGATTTTCTGCATGTGCATCCATGAATATAGGTTTTAATTAACTCACTATATTTTACTCACACTAGCTTCCTTCTCACCATAGCTAACCACAAGTCAATATTGCAGGTTTTGTCGTTTATCTTCTGACTTTTATTTATCAATATATTTTCGTCTTTTATTTGCTTCCTTTTCCTTTCAATTTCTCTCTTAAACAAACATATAATTGACTAATTATTATCACACTCTACATTTCTTTCATTATAATACTTTGTGTTTAATAATATTGCAAAAAAAATTATATTATCACTATATCTTCTTAATAGGAGGCTGTGAAATGTTCTTCCAGATCATGTGGGAACACCTCTAAAAACACTCCGTGCTCAAGTTAATTTTTATATATTAATGAGTAATAAATACATTTTTATATATATGTGCAACTAATATTTCTCCTGTGTTTTTAACTGATACTACATCTTATGATATTTTAATACCACTAAAATCGTATTCTGACCTACTATTTTCTTTATCAATTTTTTTTTTACATTTATTAAGTACTCTGACCTACCTAATAAAATTGAATTCTTGCACCATGTAGAAAGGTGATATATAATGAAAAGAAGTTTATAGAAAAATGTAACCATAGGTTATATAGCACTAATAATGCGGCAATCAAGGGATTTGTTTTGAATAACATTACAACTATTGCTTAATTATTCTATTTTTTTGTTCTGTAGTTAAGAGTCGTAAGAATTTAATTCAGAGTGACAATATTTTTGGACTAAAGAGATAATGCTAGACCTGTCACACCATTCTTCAATGCAAAGCATATTATTTGATTGCGAATCCAAGACTTTTGTTTTACATGCTCTATAATTAAAGTATGATGAACTTGCGTGGACACTTCTTCTCCAAACAATCAAAATTAAGAATTTTGGACCAATGTTCATCCTTGTTCCTTGCTATTCCTTCAATCATTCAATGAAGTTACTATATCGATATGTTTAAGACTTTATTTTGTTGAATTCACTTAGGATTAGATTCCTTGCTATAAAGTTACATGTAAATCTAAGTTAGTCATCTACCCAACGTGCATACCATTTCTTGATACACAAGGCTCATTGTATCTAAAGAAAATGTTTATTAAGTTTATACCTAAAGAAAATGTTTATAAACTTTATTCTTCAAGAAAATGTTTATAAACTTTATCGTATGTGACTATAATCACATCACCTCTTCGATATAGTTGAGATTATGTAAGTATATATAGTTAAAAATAATAGAATTGATCAAAATGATCACGAAAATAACAACATATACAGATATTTACACATTTGACTAAGATTTCTATCAAAGAAATTTTCGATATAAAAACTGTATAAGAAATTAAATAAAAAATGAGATGTAAGTGAAACTCACACAAATGTTTTTGTTTTTGAATTTTTTGTTATATATTGATTAATTTTTTTATTTTTATTTAATATAAATAAAATACCAAACACATATATGAAGAAGTTATCCATAAAATAAAACAATAACTATTTATGAATTTTTAAATAAAATTCTTTAGAAAGGAGATACTCAAATTGTCCTGTTTCAACTTGCGTTGGGAACACATGATGGAAATTTGTACAAAAAATTGGAAAAAAGGAAAGAAAGAAGTGAGTGTTTGATGTTGGGATTTGAAAAAAATGAATACTTTTGCAGTGACTTGGTGCTTTCTCCATTATAAAAAGTCTCTTTCACAGGTTTTAGAATCCAAAGATATGGAAAAAGAGAATTGCTTTGCTCTTTCCTGAGCTATCTCCTGCCCATTTGCCAACTTAAGTTTCTCAGTTTCTCAATGGCCATTTTTTTGATCAGATTAATCACATGCAAATAATTACAGAAGAAAATGTTTAAGAAGCTAAGATAACATTTCTTTAATTAGTATAAAAAAATGTTTCTAACATGAAAAAAGTCTTCACTTTGTGAATGAATTTAATGACTGTGTACAAATCGAATAATTAAATTGATTAGAAATTTACCATTGAAAGAGTTTAAGTTTCATTAGAGTGCCTATTTATGGGAAGGGAACCTATTTTTCATGCAAATCATCATGTCAAATCTTGGCTGTAAACTTTAATTTAAGATCAATTTCGTCTGTAAAAATTCTGAGATGATTTTGACTAAAATTTAGATATAAAGCCTGATTTAATATAATTTATTAACTCATTTTAACCTTTTTATGTTAGATTGTTATCTAGATTTTGTATTTAAGTAATTTCAATATTATTAAATTAAATTTGTCTGATAGGTATCTATCATAGTAAATTATATAACTAGTTCATCAAGAGCATCTGAATATATAATTTGCCTTAAATAACATTTAATAAAAAAAATTGATTAACAATAGTCATAGGTATAATATTGTGAATAATAAATTATTGAAAAATTATATTTACTTTTCTTAAAATACTAATAAATTCACTCATAATTTTAAAATAAACATTCATTTTCTTTTATGTTTGTTTTGGATAAAATAAAATGATATTTATAATGTTGCATATAATTTTAAATAAACATCAATATCTGTTATATATTTAATTAATATTTAATAAAAAGTGATACTTATATTTTTTATTTTAGTTGTAAATTTTTTAATTTTTACTTACAAAAATTCTTTAATTTTCTTTTGCTTTTAAAGTTCTATTTTTAACTTTTTATTTAATTTTTTTATCCATATAATATTTAAAAAAATGAATATCATCAAAAATATAAGATAAATGTAATTTATTCAATTTATAAAAAAGATAAATGCTTAAACATTAGAGAAGAGAACAGATTTAATTAAAGCGTAATAAAGATAAATATCAATTTTAAAATTAAAATGAGAATTAGTGGTATTTAATATAACCTTTAATTTCTCCAAAATTATAAGCCATATATATTTTATATTAATATATTTTATTATAATTTAATAAAGAAAAACAAATGTATAATTGTCATTATTCTTCACGTTAGACTCAAAACATATAATTCAGCCGAAAGTAATGAAAGATGACCTCCGTGATTGACGCTTCACAATCACACACTTTTTCTATATTGGTTAGATGCTCACATAATTTTACATTTTCATAATTAAACACCTTTCATAAGAATTTGATTAAAATAAAATTGCAAAATATTTTTTTTACACAGTCAAATTCAGATTATTACTTTATTAGAAGTTGCCAATTCTAGTACAAAATTTAGTGCCATTTTTGAAACTGAAAATGAAGTAAACAATATTCAGAAAAATTGGTTCCTATTTTTTCCCTTCTTTCAAACGTCACAAGACAATGCTCAAACCTTAACAAACAAGAAAAATATAAAACTTCATTTATCTAGCAACAATGCTATCTAAACACTAATATAATTCATAAATTGGTTATAAATTGGTATTTTTCTCAAACAACAATCTTATCTCAACACTAATGTTAATCCCTTCATATTAATTTTAATTATAGTACATATATAAGAAAAACTATAAGCAACATCAATACATATATTTTTAAGCATTTAACGAGCTAACCACTCTTTATTTACCACTAATCAGCATGTCATTAGGTAAAACGATGAAAATATCGGTAATCAAGAACATGTTCCTTCTCTGATCTCTACTAATTTCCCATAAATCTAAAGCCAATGGTCAAAGAGAGAAACAAAAGAAAGTAAAGGGAAAGAGTTGTTCCCAAAAACCCCACGCGCGCCGCATTCCATCACGCGCACCCTCTTGGGGCAAACCCTACCCGAGAACCCGCCAAATCAAACACGACCCGAAACCCTTGCTGTTGAATGTTCCCGATAATAGAAAGCCCACTCATCGTTCCGGCGAACGCAAAACAGAATCTGCCACTATTATCCACCGGAATGAGATAATTCGCCGCCGGCAACGACACGTCAGCACCGCGGAAATGCAACACCACAGTTGGAACCTTAATCTCCGACAGCCCAGATAGATCATAACACGTGTCGAAAAGCGAGAACTCGGGCGCGCGCTTCAAACGAGAAGCTCCGACCCGAAACGCGTCTCTGAGAGCCACGTAAGCAGGTCGCGTGAGGCGCGTCACGGAAGTCCCCGAGTCAATAATCACTCCACCATTCCCGGTCGAGTCGATTCGAAAGAGCGAAGCCGAAATGCCCCGAACCGGTTTTCCGCCAACGCTAATACCGAGTAACTCGAGATAATAAAAGGTATCGAGTTTAGGGTTAGTGATTATAGGAGTGAACCGCGCGGTTCGCGAAACGGCCGAGTCGCCAAACACAATCGAAGACGGTTTGGTGGAAGCGGTTCGGTCGGTTAAACAGTAAGAGAATTTGTTGTTGAACCGGGTTCCGGCTTGGGTTGGAAACGACAACCCGCCGCGACCTAGGCCCAACAAACCTGCGGCGCCCACGAAGAGACCCTCGTTGTCGTGCCCGCAGCCGAGGGCCACGCGCGGGACTTGGGCTCGTCGGAATGTGAGGGTTTCCATTGAGAAATCTCCGAAAGTGAACGACCCGTCGCCGTACGAAACCTGATACTGGCAATTGCTGGTTTTCCGGCTGCATCCCGGCGAGTCAAGGCGGCGGCAGAGGGGGGAGGAGCAAGGTATTCCGGCGAAAGATGAGGACTTTGAGGGATCGAAGATTTCGTCCATTTGGGAGTAGCATTTGGCGCAGGGTTTGCATTGGAGCCAAACGACGTCGCTTCCAGTGTCGAGGACCATGTAGACATACTTCGGAGGAGTTCCCACGCCAAGGCGCGTGAAGTACTCGCCGCTTCCCTGTGCGAGACCCGAGATCACAGAGCTGCTGAAACCCGACCCGGAAGTGATAGGCCGGGTTTGGTTCAATGCAGCGAGGGAGGAGAGGGTTTTGACTCTTGCGGCGTCGCGTTGGAGCCTTAGGTGGAAGAGTTGGGAGGGGGTTTTGTTGAGAGAGAGCGCGTCTATGTGGTGGAGATGAGCGGAAATGGTGGACGGGTCGGGTTCCGGATCGGACCCAGAGGTGGTGGATTCGGGCCAGGAGAGTGTGGGTGGGTTGGGGAGGTTATGGAGGATGAGGGTTTGGGAGTCGAGTGGTTGAGTGTAAGCAGAACAGACACACATGAAGATGGTTAACAAGGAAGAGAAAAACTGAAACTTTACTTTCTCATCCATTTTAGAGAGTCACTGAGAGGAAAATGGGACAAGAGTCTTAGAAGATGGAAGCCATTTATATAAAGAACTGAAAGGGTTTTTTGGAACTGTTCCCGTTTGTTTTTTTTTTTTATTATTATATTTTTTCAACTTGCCTATTTCCTAATTATAATATAAAGTACCCGTTCTTTTTAAGTTTATATGTATTAAAACAGTAGTAATTTGTTCTAAGATTAAAAAATAACCAAACACAGTATCATTTTGTAGTCCATTTACAAATTCAGTTAATTTAACTGTTGTGGGACATCTGTATAAGGAAGAAAGTTTGAGAAATTGTTAAAGAGTGATTATAGAACTTACTTGACTTGACTTGGTTAGTGAAAGTTTGGCTTGTACTTCTGAAGAGTGCTGCTAATGAATAAAAGGGAACTTTATGAACTTGTGTGTGAATTTGTTTATTTGAAGTAATTATTAATATTTTGGGTGAAACTCTGAAATGAAGACATTATGCTACATAAAAGCTAAATACACCTTAAAATAAACTAATTCATATCCACACTCAATTCTTAATGCGAGTGCATTAAATGGTGTGGGCCATGGTTGCTTCCAATTGGATTGTCTTCTTGATCTTAAAAGATGCAGCAATGTGAATGTTTTGAACAATTAAGTATGATTCCTATGACTGATCATGGGTGCAGAAAAAGGATATGGATGATGATGTGTAACACATGCTGGAATATAAAAATTTTCAATATGCAGAACTTATTCATTAAAGTGAAACCTTTATTTTGTCATCATGCTTTTTTTGAGTGAAGTAACTTTCTTGTTGTCTAAGCAAAAATCTCAAATTTTTTGAATTCTTATTAAGAGAATGCAACTTCAGTAATTGGTGAGTAATGAAAAAATGACATGTTTAATACTTTAATCATATAAATTTGCTTGCTCAAAACATTTTCAAAGTACCTTATTTATGCTTGTAAGGTTTTGAAGATTTAGAATAGGAATCAATTATCACTAACTTGAAAGTTACTGTGGCAGTTCTTCTACTGGATACAATTATACACTGGTATTTAATGACATTCTCAATTATTCTTATGAATGATAATGTTTAATGGGTTCTATGTATTTGTAAATTACTGCATGTATGTTTGGAAAACTATTGAAACCTCATTAAATGAAAATTTTCCACTTTCTATTGATGAAAAGTATTACAAACAAGGGAAAGGTTAAATTTGATTTTGTTGTTGTCAAAAGTTTATCGATAGGATACTTAGAAAATAAGTGTATTTATTTATAATTAGAATAAATTATATAAGTCCAGTTAATTATTTTATTATATTTTATAATTTAATTAATATTATTTAATTTTTAAAAATTATATTTTTTAACTGATTTTAAGTATCATAATAAATATTTTATTAATTTTTATTTAAGATTTTTAGTAAATTTCTACTAATATATATATATATATATATATATATATATATAATAATATATATAATTGATCCATTAAAAAAATTACATTTTCTTCTAATAAGAAATTATTAACTAGATATCAAAATTAAAAAGTAATTTTATCAGAGACTTACTAAAATGTTTAAGTCTTGTTAGTATTTATTAAGGTTTATATTAAGGCTTGTTTTATTTATTTTATTATATCATGTCTATATTTCACTGTTTAGTGTATATTGCATAAATATGAAAGTCAGGTATATATCTTATTAAAAATTATTTATTAATTCGTTACAGTTGAATTTTGAGTTACTAATTTATTAATTCGTTACAGTACAATTTTGAGTTACTAATTCACATGAGAACACATATGATGCAAGTGATATATATATATATATATATATATATATATA
>Ga0209489_104770_pt1 | contig 24575 bp, 5 predicted proteins | sample SiratrowhiteBW_FD_187527 | JGI IMG/M metagenome (GOLD analysis project Ga0209489, IMG submission 187527) | Root nodule microbial communities of legume samples collected from California, USA - Siratro white BW (SPAdes) (version 2) | ecosystem: Host-associated > Plants > Roots > Nodule | place: USA...
TATATATATATATATATATATATATTTCACAAGGATCTTCAAAGTTAAGTATGAGATTAGTCAATTAAATTGGAAATCAGATGGTATTTCCTACAAATTATTTTGTATGGATACAGGTAAATTAAAAAGGGTTCCTATTGGAGGTATGCATGCCATATAATTTGGATAGATACACGTGTTAGAAAAGTAGAGCATCAATTTTTTGGTTCATGTTAAGATTGAGACATATATTGGGTCTGACATTGTTTATGTATTGTGAATGCAATTGCTTAACATGTTTCTTTCTGTTGTAATATTTGGTTTGTACCAAAAAAATAGAGCAAATTCTGTCATTTATTTTGTGAAAAAAAAATAAAAAATACATAACATGCAAATGTAAAAAAAAAAAAAAAAGTGATAAACAATTTTGACATGCAACTAATTATCCTTGGTGGAAGAAAATTGATCTTTTTTCTTCAAATTTAGATACCAATTTATAATCTAATAGTATAATTAACTAAAATCTTAGAGTTGAATATCAATTATCTTGACTTAATTGGTCATTAGATTCAATCATTTTTTTTATTTTTTAATTATTTAGTAATCAGAACTTAATTTGGTAGTTATTTTGATCATAAATAATAGCTAAAAATTTATTTCTAAATAGTTCTTTTTCTTATAGTAAAGATAAGAAACCTTAAATTTGTAATAACTATATATATGAAATAGATATTTTTTTGGGTAACTTAAGTAGTAACCAAAGTTTAAGGTCAGTTTTTAATAACGTACAACTTTTTATATTGATTTTTTTATCAACAAATAATAAAATTAGAAAACATTTAAAGAATATTTTAATATTTGTATAAAACAAGTTAAATGTATATAATTAAGTCTTAACCTTACATCTAAAGACTCTACATGAGATCGAGGAAGAATAAAATTAATGAGAACATTTTAGGGATGTTCCAACCTTATTACAAAACATACCTATACAGCTATAACAAAATTCTAATTACAAAACGGATAACAACCTGAATCAACATTTTGTCAAAGCCTATGATTAAAACAACAAATAATAGGCTATGTTAATCAGAATGGAGATATGATATTCAGATAGTTATATTCCAACATTATCTGGTATATTGCAGTTCCTGCTATCCTTGTTTTCAAACTTTAACACCATAATGCATAATTTATCATAAAATCTGCTACACCTCATTCTTTCTTCATATTCAAATTTATTAACTATTTAGAGTTATCATACTTTACCTACAAGTATATACAACACAAATATGAAGCCAATATATGTTGTTTTATTTATGTTTTAAATCCTAAACAATAAGAAAATGACAAGTATTTACATAATTCCCTTGACAAGTGACTTAAGAATCTTGTGGCAGGAAGGTGTGGAAATATTTGTGGAGTATCCATAGCAGATACAATGATTTGTAATCGTTATTCAGTATATGAGAATTTGTGAGTAAGTATGATGTTAATGATAATCATATTTGTGATATTTGTTTGAAACATAGAAAAAATATAAATTTATAGTAGGCATCGAAACTTTTTTACTCATAATGTATCACATATTAATAAATGATTTTAATGGTTGTCATAAGTATGAAAGAGCAAAAAAAAAATCATTTAACCAATAACTAAGTTTAATAGCCAATAGAAACATTTACATTATTTTTAAAGAGATTAAAAAAAGTTATTGAAAGAAGAGGGACATATGCTTTGATATTTCACATTAGTGTCATGTTCATTTAAGACATTATATTTTTAATATTTAATTTTAATTTCATAGTGTATATATATATATATATATATATATATATATATATATAAATGTACTATTCAATAATATCATTACAATTATTTCTGTAGTATACCTATAAATGCTATGATAAATAATATATCATAAGTACTGTCCGCTAACAATTAATATTAAATTTATTAAACTTGTATAACATATTGTTAAACTAAATAATAACATAATTAAATATTTTAACTTGTATTCAAAATATAATATATTCATAATATTTTATTAAACAAGGTAAATGTTTGAAATGATTCGAATTTAGTATTGGAAAGTTCAAACAATATACAATATTCTATTGAGTAGAGTGAGTACGTCTGGAAATTTCTACAATGTGTATTTAAAGTGTGTTTGCATGATGAAGTGAATTTGAGAGAGTGAATTTGAGTTAATTTAAGATGAAAGCGTGTCGAAAATTTAGTTATTTAGATTAAATGAAAGATTTGAGAAAAAAAAAGAAAAAATTTATAAAAGTTTGTGAGTGATATATAGATATAGTTGATAAAATACTTTTTTTAGTAGATAAAGTTATAGATAAAATTAATTTAAAATTAAATATAATTAATTTATTAGATGTAATTAATAAATTATTATTATTTTAATTAAAAATTTATAAAAGTATCAAATATTATTTTAATTTTTAATAGTAGTATTATTAATAATTTTATTATTTTTTATAATTATTTTACTTTAATTAATATTATTATTTTATAATTTTATTAAATTATTTATTATTTAACATAAAATATATATTAACAAAATATTAAATTCATTTTACTATATTAATTATTTTTATATTGTTTATTATAAATTTAATTATTATATATATATTTGTAAATTATTTATTATTTTAAAATAAAATAATTTTTTTTATGTTTTATTTAATTATAATATATTAAATACATTATTATATATATTAAAAGTAAACTTCGTATATAAGCAAAGAAAGTTTAAGCCACGAAAGTTTTGGTTTTTCGTGCATTAATTTTATTTTTATTTTTTTATATTTTTATGTTTTACGACTTGTTTGAAGCAAACATCGCCTTAGAGACAAATTGATTCATAAAACTAAACACCACGTCTAGATAATAAAGTTGGTTTAATTTAGGTTTGATAAGTCAAGTAGGATCCAATTTTAAATTGTATTTTTAATTAGGTTTTCTATTATATTAAAAACTTAATTATATCTATAAGATTTTCAAATTATCATTTTAGAACAGTTATATTTATATAGTTGAAGAAACAAATTAAGAAAAAGGTTAAATAATATTTTATTACCTTTAAACTTGATTGTATTAAAATTGATATTTATTTTTTTTTAATATTTTTATATTTCAAATTTAATAAACATGGGAATTTAATTCTATACTAATTTTATTAATATTTATGCGATTTGCATATAATCATTCTAATAAGATATTTCTGAATTAATATATTAATATGTGATATTGAAAAAAATTATTAATGTCAATATTATTGATTTAAAGCTAATATAATAATTAAAATTATTAAATTAAAATATATGTTAAATTTTATATAATAAAAAAATAAATAGAAGTGTTAATTTAAATGGGAATATTTCGGAATTATGGAAAACTTATTTATTCATAAAATATTATTTAAATACCTATTAAAAAAATAGAAATAGTTTAGAAACTTTCTAAAAATTTAACCTTTTTAATAATAATCATGGAATTTTTTTCTAAATAAATCTAATTTTAAAAAATATTTATCAAAAAAACTTATTCTCACTTTTTTTTTAAATTAAACTTGTTTATTATTTATGTTCAGGATTCAATACAGTGAGCTCAATTTTTAAAATGAAATAGACCCCTTCCTATTTTTTTCCATTTAAGAAAAAATGAAAAAAAAGTTTAGGATTTGGCTGTTCAAGAATGGAACTCTGGTTTATTGTTCGGTGAGGGGGTGGGTATGTCGATTATTTATTTTTTCAAATTTTTTTAAATGAAGACAAAAGAGAGGACAAGAAAATAGGGTAGTTTTATTGTTAAAAGTTGGGCCATCCAACTCAATTCTCACTGTAAGAATAATAAATAGGTTTAATTTAGGAATTAAAGTGGGATTAATTTATTTGGCTAATTTTTTAAAATTGGTTTATTTAGAGAAAAAAATTATAATAATGTGATTTGAAATCTAGCAGATAAAAAGCCAAAATAATTGTCTCAGAATGTGAACAATCGCTAATACATCGATGCATATATAACTTACAAATAGACTGCATCAACCACCTGAATTCATTGTATTGTAATTTGTTCCTTGTCATTTCACCGCAAAAGGCATGCCTTCCCAAGAACAAAAGCCACACTTTGTCCTGTTTCCATTGATGGCCCAAGGCCACATGATCCCTGTGATGGACATCGCAAAAATATTCATGGGATCCGGTTTTTATTTTCAAATCAAAACGAGAATAATCCGGTTTTCATATTCTAAATTGGAAAATTTCTCTATTTGTCGTCGACAGCGTCTCAAATCTTAAATCAACTACTCTAATCAGTAATATCACTTACTAATTGCTAATAAACATAAAAAAATTACTTACCTATTGCTTGTTTGAAGGATTATCGAAGATTTGGAAGAATGAAAACAAACAGATACTGAATCTGTGAAACGAATGCCTTTTCTTCACAGCAGCAGCTATGCAAATACACAGATTCGTGCCTGGTATGGAGTGAAGTGGATGAAGACAGCAGTAGGTACAGCAGCACGAAAGCTTTAAACAGTGGTAAAAATAGATGGAAGTAGAAACTTCAAATATGAGAACCGAATATAACACTGAAGGTGTGAAGGCTAATTTGATCTTTATACTTTTAAAGGTGAAAGCATAAATGTTATTTCATATTTTGTATAAGGATGCCCGAAGAGGGTATTAAGGGACAGAAAGAACTCGTCCATTAGACACTCTTTCTTAGGCCTTCAATTTCTGCAATTGGGTCTTCAATTTCTCCGACATTAGAGACGTGTACTTCTGTTATAACAAACTTTTTACTTTCATTATTTTCAATTTAATTATCTACATGTGTTATCCCAATTAATTCCTCCCCTTGCTCCCTTGCTCACGATAGAGTGAGATGAAAATAAGTCATTGAAAGAGGTTAAACTCTAAGCTAAAATAATCCCACTACACTACTCGAAATCATTAGTTGATAAACATTATCACTATTGCCCATTTCTTCTAAGTCAAACTAAATTTATCACATAATTTAAGAAATAAACTCACTAAACTTTTGATTGATGACAAAAATGTTAATTAAATAAACAATATAATTTATTCTAATTAATAAAATTGATAATTAAAGATTTTGATGAACAGAAAATCAGCTCACTATCATCCCCGTAAATAAGAGAACATTCGTAAAAGTAAAGGAATTATTCCTTTATTCCTTTATTATTTACTTGCACGCTTGTTAACTTGATACTGGTAACACTTTGTGAATATATCCTAACTAAGTTCAAAAAGATATTTCAAGTATAAAAAGAAGTCAGTCTCAATCAAACCTTTTCTTTTATCGACTATAAAAAATAAAATAAATAAAAGCGCTTTAAGAATACTTTAATCCTGGTACAAAAGAAAGTGTTTCAGATCAAATATTTCACAAAATCAACTTTTACACTAAGATCCACCCTAAATGAAACCTTTATCCTTCAACCTATTTGTATGGTTAAAAGAAAAGAGAAACTTTTGATTTATGGGGAATAACATTTAGAAGGCACGAGGGAACAATTAGTTCATTTGTCTTTGTTCAGTGACAAATTGTACACGTCCTTATGCTGTAATTGTTTGTCTTATTGTGTCACTTTAGGTTCAGTTAGAGAGTATATCAAATTCCTTTTTCTAATGGAAAGTTTCAAGCAGCTTAAAAGACACTGATTAAGAAATTATAAATTTAAAATATTTATAACAATGTATCTTCATTGTGATTTTTAATACACACGGTCGTTGTAATTTTAGATAAATTTTTTAACTAATATTTTTTAGGCTAACTTAATTCATTGTTTTGAGAAATTATTACTTCCGTAAATTGAAAATAATAATGACTTGAATCATTTAATTTCTCTTGTAATATTTGAATTAGATCTCTAGAACTAGTTTATATGACAGCTTAAAATCGTCAGTGTAACAAAATTTGTAATTAAAAAAATACAAGACTAAGAATTTAATTACAATTCAATTAGATTATGTATTCAACACTTTACTAGTTAATTTAACCTACTTTTAATACCCTATTAACATATAGTATATGTTTTGAAAAGATTTCCAAGATTGATTGTTGACATATGACATACACTTAAACTTTAAACAAATAAACTTGGACTGGATAACTTGTTAATGGCCAGTGGTTTATGTATATCACATTTATCTATGATACGTGATTTAAAAGGTGACTACGCATTATTCTTGTTCTAATTCTGATTGTGACTCTCATAAACAGCTATCGTGTGATGGAAAAAAGAAGAAGAAAACAGACAGATATATTAAAGAAGCAACAAACAAACAAACAAAATCCTAGTTTGTGTATTACTAGCCAATAGATTCGAAATCTTGACAAAAGAGGTCAAAATTCTTGACTCGGGAATGTGTTATTCAGTGTACTAACGTAAGCGCTTACATATATATTCACTAATTCATTACAAATTGACAATATGAAGCAAGCAAATTCTGTGAATTGTGCATCATCATTTCACTGCAAAACTATGTCTTCCCAAGAACAAAGGCCGCACCTTGTCCTGTTTCCATTGATGGCCCAAGGCCACATGATCCCTATGATGGACATCGCAAAAATATTGGTGCATCGCAATATTATTGTCACAGTAGTCACAACCCCACATAATGCAATTCGTTTCACCTCAATCTTTGATCGTTATATTGAGTCAGACTTTCCTATTAGATTAGTTCAAGTTCAATTCCCATGTGAAGAGGCAGGAGTACCAGATGGGTGTGAGAATCTCGATATGCTACCTTCACTAGGCACGGCCAGGGCTTTCTTCGAAGCAACAAACCTTCTACATCAACCGGTGGAAAAACTCTTCGGAGAGTTATCGCCACCACCAAGCTGCATAATCTCTGATATGTGTTTGCCATATACACTCCATATCGCCAAAAAATTCAATATCCCAAGAATTTCTTTTGTTGGAGTAAGTTGCTTTTGTCTTCTGTGTCATCATAATATACGCATTCATAATGTTAGGGAGAACATAGCATCGGACTCTGAGTACTTTGTTATGCCTGGTATCCCTGACAAGATTGAGATGACCATAGCACAGAGTGGAGTATCATTGAATGAAACGTGGGAAAAGTTTCGCGAAGAAATTATGGTTGCTGAAACGGGTACTTATGGGATAATCATGAATTCTTTTGAAGAGTTGGAGCCAGCATATGCAAAGGATTACAAGAAGGTGAGACATGATAAAGTGTGGTGTATTGGACCTGTATCACTTATTAACAAGGATGACTTGGATAAGGCTCAAAGAGGTAGGGGCTCAATGGATGTGTCCCAATATCTAAAATGGCTTGATTGTCAGAAGGAAGGGAGTGTAATCTATGCATGCCTTGGAAGCCTATGCAATTTAACAGCACCCCAGTTGATAGAACTTGGTTTGGCTCTGGAAGCGTCAGAAAGACCCTTCATTTGGGTTATCAGGGAAGGAAATCCTTCAGCAGCATTGGAAAAGTGGATTGAGGAATATGGATTTGAGGAAAGGACAAATTCTAGAAGCCTTATCATTCGGGGCTGGTCTCCTCAATTATCAATATTATCACACCCTGCAATTGGAGGGTTCATAACACACTGTGGTTGGAACTCTACCTTAGAAGCAATAAGTGCTGGGGTGCCAATGATTACATGGCCACTGTTTGGGGATCAGTTCTTGAATGAAAGTCTAGTGGTGCAAGTTCTAAAAGTTGGAGTAAAGATTGGGGTGGAAACTCCGATGAGATGGGGCAAGGAAGAGGAAATGGGTGTGGAAGTGAAGAAGGAAGATGTGGAAAGGGCAATAGTAGAGATAATGGATGTGACAAGGGAAGGTGAAGAAAGGAGAAAAAGGATAAGAGAATTGAGTGAGATGGCTAGAAGAGCCGTGGAGAAAGGGGGATCGTCTCATTCCAACGTCAACTTTCTTATCCTGGATATCATGCAAAAAAACAAGGGAGATGCGCCATAGTTTCATTAGCCATAAACCATTTTCATGTAAAAGGTCACACCCAACAGTTTTTTACTTAAAGTCTTTTTTTTCAAATGCCGTCGATGATCCCTTTAAAATTTAAGAATTATCTATGTTTTCTCTTTTATACAACCCAATTATCTATCTTTCGAATGATGTGCCATGACATTTTTCAAATATATTTTTATGTTGTATAAATAGATTTAATATTTTTAGGCAATTATTTTCTTTTGGTTGTCCTACGTGTATGTAATCTAGATTTGTTTTCTAATATTTGGTGAGTTAATATTTTTGTATTTTACGTATAGAACAATTTTTGTGGTAAAAGATCAAATTTATTTCAGTTATTTTTATACTGAACAAAATTAGTCTTTAATTATAAGTTATGATATATTTGTTACAAACTTTAAAATAAAAATAATTTTTTTACTATCTAGCTAAGTTTCAGCAGTCCCGCTCATTGATTGAATCACTAATATAAGTCAATATCATTAGCAGGATTTAATTTGACTAGCGAAATAAATTTCTTTTTATTCTTCTTCTGGATGACGTAAATCTTTTCAGAAAATATAACTTTATTTTACTAATAGATGCGATTATTTTTCCTAATGAAATTTTTAGTTAACATAACCAAAATTTGAAAGTTTACGCTAGTTAAACTGATAACTAGTTAAGTAATAAAAATAAACGTCATTCTCATTTTGGGGTTATTGATACAGTCAAACTTCAGTATTACTTATTTTTTTCTTTTTGAATTCATGACTATGTAGTAATTGTTATTAACTAGGTCACAGTATAGCAGTTTTAGAATCATGATTGTATGACCCGGTAAAACAAATGCGGCAAGAATACTCTGTTAATTTTGTAATTAAATAAAGATATATTACGTTGATTAAAATATAACTCATGTAAAAAATATATCATTCTATATCGATTGTATATAAGGACATAGAAAGTAGTCCAAGAAGTTCTCTTTAAACAAATTTTAAAAAACAATTGTGTCAAGGATCTAATACGTCGGTTGATGATGATAAAAATGACGTGAAAAAAATTCATCTAGCAAAAGTATTGTAATATCTTTTATTAATATTGTGATTTAAACATTTTTTTTGTCAATGTTAATTATACAAAGACCTTTATAAGGCATGCAAATATAAGAAAATATGATAAGTTATTATGACATAGTACGGATTCATCACAATGAAAGAAAATGGATTTTTTTTATCTTAAGTTTGAGATTGATCCAAGAAATTTTAGATTTGATTTTATAATACATAAAAGGAATCCTTACATTAATTTAAGTAGTTCATAACCTGTTTTGGTAATTATTTATAATTTGTCATATTGTATGAAGAGAAAATATATGATGTTGTTTATAATCATATTAAGACCAAGACGTCACATATATGTTTATTTAAGTCTATAGATAAAATATTTGAAGTTGTTATGAAATGAAGGATTTGAAGTATTTTATGCATATGAAAGGATGAATTTCAATTTGTTCACATTGTTATTTTGCATAATTAGTAATTTTCTAACATATGGGAATTTGAGTGGTTACAGTGTCAAAGGACATCACACTTGCCTGATATTTGAAGATAACTCAAGTTCTCATCAACTAAAACATGGGAGGAAGACATCTTATATTGGATATCAGAGGTTTTTGATGCGCAATCATCCTTATCGTAGGTTAAAAAAGCTTTCAATGCATGTTAGAAGGATAGAACTACACCTTCATCCTTAACTAGTGAGCAAATGTACAATCGAGTGTGCCATGTCAAAGTGACTTTTGCAAAAACACTCAAGAATAGTGGTGTGAAAAACATATGGAAAAAGAAATTGATATTTTTTAAACTTCCATACTGGTAGCTAAGGGAAGTGGGAATGAACTTACTCTAACGGAGATTCTGATCAGGTAGAATTGTTCTATTATCAGTCATGAGTCCAACGGTGAGCTCTGTTCGAGAAACTAATGATGATGATGAAGTACAGAAGCCGATGCTTAGAGAAAAGTAAGAAGAAAAGGAAGTTAGAGATTTTTTAGAAAGATGGTAACTGAAATGGAAATGAAACTTGACTACTTACTTTTTCTATAAATATGTGTTTTTCAATTTAACAATATAATAATCAGGTGTTGATTCTACTTTTATCACTTCTGTTCATACGATAGATTTTCTAAATTATTACAATATATATATATATATATATTAATTTATTATATGATATAATAATAAATAATATTTTAAAATAAAAATTAAATATTGTATAAACTTTTATAATAAAAATGTTATATAATATCATTAGTAAAATAATTAATAATAATATAAATATAGTTGTAATTTAATAAAAAAACATAAATATTTAAAATGAAAATAATTTATATGATAATAATTTTTTTATGATGAAATAATAATTATATTTAAATTTATTATTAAAATTATTTAAAAATTTACTTTTATATTTTAAAGTATTAATCTTCTTAATCAATAAATTAATATAATTTATAATACATTGAATTTATTTTAAAAATAATTACTAATTTAATATTTTCATAAATGTTTTAAAATATTAATAATTATATTAAATAAATTAATTGAATTTTATTTTTAATTTTAAAAATAAAATTTATAATTTTATATATTAAAATATTATTATTTCTATTATATCATTCACCAGCTTTAAAGTTTTTCTTTTAAATCTTATCATCATTTCTTTAATCTAAAAAATTTAATTTTATACACACTTTATTAAATTTACTCTCTAATTTATTGTATGATCCAAACACACCCTAAGATAACAATTTATACCGCAACTAATTGACTTCAGTCACTAGTTTAATCATTTGAGACTTTCAGTTAATTATCAGACATTATCATTTTTTACTTGTTGAGTTCATTACATAATGATAATTATTTTTTGGTATTTTTAGATTATCTCAAAAAAGTGTCATAGTGTGTTGTATTGTCACAACTCACCAAAAATATCTTTTCTCGTGGTTAGAGAAACTGCTAGAAAATTATCACCGTGATTTGCTTCAAATAATGTTTCTGGTGAATAATTGATGAATAAGAAAATCACCACTTGGTCACTCAATCTAATGGTTGTATATGTAATGATTAAGTATTGACAGTGATTGTACGATGACAGCTTGGTCAAGCGCATGCATAATCTTTGTATCTAAATAATAATACTAAAATATATAATATAGACAAGAGGGATAACGTCTTTTTCAACTAACTTTATTTTATTCTTTATTTTCAATTTTATTTTCTTTTAATGCTTCTATTGAAAAGTTCATCCTTAATAGTTCAATCAATAAAAATTAGGAACGAATAATAAGTTACCTTTAAATTATTTTTATTTATTCCTCATATATCAATAATAATTTTAACGTTTTAAAATATTAAAGGTTTTAAACGGAAGGAATCAAGGGACATGATATATTCATGAGAGTAAAGAAATAGTAATATTTTTTAAAATAATCATTATATTTGTAAATGATATATTATTGACTATTAATAGTTTTTTTTAGAACAGCCATGATTGACTATTAATAATTAATTAACTATTGATGCAAAAGCTCTAGTTTCTTCATAAAAGGTTGATGCAATCTGTATCAAAAAAATGATGAGCAAGAGATCAACTAGTAAATAATTTAATTTGTGTTGACTTAGAAAAGTAGTCATTTATTATAGTTGATAAAATTAATTTTTGAACGAATTCTAATTAGAGTCGATCAAATAGATAATAAAAAAAATGATAAAAAAAACTTCGTGGACATCAGAACGTTTTGCTCTATTTCTTTTCCTTTTTCTTTTCTTTCTTCCACTTTCACTTTCAATTTATTATAGTCATCGCACACATTTTCCTGCAACCACAATCATCCCCTCTACCATATGTACTGCCCTATCCAGTTGTGGTGTATGGTCACACCATTATTACCATTTTTTTTATGGGATGCAGTATACTCTTTTATAAAAAATGGGTTTCTCGTTTCCCGATTATACTACTTTGTATATGAATTGGAGTACCTTTAAAATATTCTTTTTAATTTTATTTTTTTTAGTTGTTAAAAAAATTATTATTTTTTCTATTTTATTTTTATCTCTTTACTTACGGCTTTATTGTCTTCATGGAAAAAGTTTAATTAATTCATATATTGTAAAAAATTAAACATTTCTTTCATAGAAAAAACTTAACAATATGGTTGCATAATGACTCATCAGTTCAGTATCTAGGACAATCCATCATTTGGATGGATTCTGTTGTAGAAATGTAGGATGATCTCTAAGTCAAGATATGAACAAGGTAGTTTATTGTGTATGATAGATCTTCAACAAGAAGTTTTTTTCTTAAGATAAGGAGACCTAAATGTTATCAAATTCTTTTCAAAGTTTCCTATTATATGAGATGAACAATAAATGTTATTTGAAATTATTGATCTCATGACAAAAGAAAAACTTGAAAATCAAGTCATGCAATTTATACCTGGACTTTAATAAATAATATGAAAACATCAAATCACATGTTCTTCATGTTGACCCTTTACCACCCATCCTTTGTTGTTTAACAATAAAGACAACTCCTTGAAGATAATGTTAATTCTGCATCGTCTAATATCTTAGATGTAAAGAATACCTTACTATTTCTACCAATATGTAGATTTTGTAAAAATTCACCAGATTTCTTCCACAAGAATAATTGAAATGGTATTCTTGATAACAAAAGGAAAGAATCCTCACAACAATATTTGCTCTCATTGTGGATGATCTCATCATACTATGGATGTGTTATAAGAAACATGAATTTCTTCTTGTCTATAAAAGTTCTAACAAGAAGCATTAATACAATTGTAACAGATAGAGAAAGAAGAACGTCTTATCAAAATTGAAGATATAATTACCTAAGAACAATCTCAAGTCCTGCTACATCTAACAAATTAACAAATTTCTAGCAATTCGGATTCAACTCACACTGGTTCTATTTCAACTTGTATGCCAAACTTAAAACAAATAACGTCGTTTCAACACAATTTTACTTATCCAATTTAAAAGATACCAAATCTATTATAATTAAAGCTATTAGACGGTCATCCGACTTTTGCTTCTCAATCTGGAACTGTTAAATTGTCTAATACTTTTTTTCTTCACTATGCTCATTACATTCCTTCTTTCAATTTAAATATTATTTGTGTCTCAAAATTAATCGATCAGAATAACATCAATGTTACCTTTTATCCTAATTCTTTTATTATATAAGAAAACAATCCAAGATAATTGGTATAATTAAGACCATATGTAACCTTTATCTTTTTTCTTCTAAGAAAAACATTGTAAAACTTTCAATTATGTTTTGACTCAACATTTTTGTAGTGTTTGTAATATTGATTTTATCATTGTAGTATGAGTCATATTCCATATGGCAGAATGAATCTTAAGAAGCGAAATTATCCTAATATACAAAACACACATAATTATGTTTGCAGTGTCTGTCGTTATACCCAAAAAAAAAATAATATTAAGGTTTTTAAACTGAAGGGTTAAAGGGACATGACATGTGCTTACGAGATAATAGTGAACCACTCTTTCTAATAATCATGATATTTCTGTGAACTTTTTACTAAATTTGTTGATTATTAACAATACATGAAACTTTTTAATATGGTGGACCAAAAAGTTTATGCTAATTTACAAAAAAGTGATGCCAATTATTATTGTGTTGAACAAATGATGAATGAGAGATCAATGAGGGGGTTACATAGTTTGTATGAACTTAAAGAAGCCTAGTTTGTATCAAGGTGTCTTGCTCCTTCTCATTTTCCTTTTCTTTTTCCTCCACTTGGCTTCAACCTAAGAGACATTACACACATTTTTCTATAACCTCCACATGTCTCTACCTCTTTTACTGGGCCAACATGTAAAGACAAACCATCCACCATTATCTTCTCTTTTTTATCTCTACTTCCTATATATGCTTGTTCAATTGTTTTCACCAAAGGTAATGACATTGTCGACGACCAGCGACAACCTCTTCCTTGTTTTGTTTCCCATCTACTTGCAACACAACAAACACGTGTCTAAATAGTTAGATAAGGAAACCTGAGAGAAATGAAAGTAGAGGAGAAAAATGATAAGATTTCTGATAAGAGAATCCCGAAGAGAGGAATAGCTCAAGAGTTCTAAAAAGAAATTTCAAAAAAGAAAATTTAAAAAAAAAAAACTAGAAAACTAATGTTAACTTAATTGATTTTGGCAATAAAATATATTTTTTATTTAAAACTGTCATTTAAGTTCTAACTATAAAATATAATTAATTTGTATAGTTTATATAGGTGATGTTAATTAGGTCAAATCTAATCAATTATGAAATATCTATAATAAATTATGAGTGTGTTTTTTTATTTTATTATCATAATAATATTAAAAATTAATAAATAAAGTTATTTTCACTTATTATTTTTTAATTAAGTAACTTTATTTTCTACCTATTTTTATTCCATTATTGTTTCTTCCTTTTCTTTTATTTCTTTTCTCTATATGTCAAAGGGAATATTAGTATCAAACAGGTCTATGGATAGTTGTCACTAATTTCGATTTTGTATCATTTTAAGTTGACACTAATTATTTTCATATTTAAAAAATAAAAATGCTGCTTTCACAAATGAACCTCATATATATTCCTATTTTAAAGTTAAATAATTTTCATTTTAAGTTGAATTAGGCCACTATATTTTTAATAATTAAAAAAAATACAGATCACAAAAGTAAGTTTGAACTTTAATTATACACTTTCGTTTTTTTTTTGCTAGTCTACTTTTTGTTTATTAAATTTTTTACAATATTTTTGTTTTTATTTCACATTGAATCCCTGTCTTTCAATTTGTCATTTTACTGTACTCATTCTAGTTAAATTATTTTCCTTTATTTGTTAAAATTAAGTCAATTAAATTCTTCGAGTAATAAATGATGATATAACAAATTATTTATTTGTATTGACTGATAAAAGAATAAAATTAAATAAAAATTATAATTAATTATACTACTGATTAGTAGTTTTAAGAAGATTTTATTAAGAAAATTCAATATGAATCAAGTAAGAAATTAATATCAATTAACTCAAAATCTTAAAACAATAATTTTATAGATTTTCTTATTTATATATTGTTTGACTTTCCCGTAATCTTGAATTTATATTTAAATTCCTACCATTATCAAGCATGACCTAATAAAAAAAAATAGAAATTATAATTACTAAATACAACTTTAAGAAAGGAAAATTGAAGTCTCATATCAAATATGAATTTAATAAAAAATATATGAAACAAAATCGTAAATATCAAACACCACTATTGTATTATTAAAAGTAAAAAATTAAAATCGTATTTATGAAAAGACTTTATCAAGACAAAGTAGAAGTTAGCCAAGTTTTTAATGTTTTTAGAATTTACCACGTCTTGTAACATTTTCAAGAAATTACATGTTAATGGTAAATTTTCTAATTAAGATTACCTTTGTAATATTTAATACCTCAAAACTATGATTATTTGTTAGTAACCATTCAAAAACTATGATTATCTTTTACTAAACGATAAAAACTATATATGGATCATTATGAAACGTTGAACAATGATGAAAGCGTAGAAATCTGTGGAACAAAAATGCCTCAGAGATTATATACAAGACACTAATCTCATGCTCATATGTACCACACCCACTCAAATAATCCAACTTCAATTACGTAAGCTCTTACATCATTACCAGCATAATAATTCTGTACTCTACATCACTCTTATAAAGGATCAAGGACACTGCATAGTGAAAACCCCAAAACCAAGAGAGAGAATCTGCACGCTACCCATTTTTCATTTGCCTATTGGTAGCCATGGTTCTCCTAACAAACAATCCTCACTTTGTATTATTCCCCCTAATGGCTCAAGGCCACATCATCCCCATGATGGACATTGCAAGAATATTGGCACAGCGTGGTGTGATTATCACCGTATTCACAACCCCAAAAAATGCATCACGTTTCAATTCTGTTATATCTCGAGCTGTTTCATCAGGCCTCAAAATCCGGCTAGTACAACTTCAATGTCCATCAAAAGAAGCAGGGCTACCTGAAGGGTGTGAGAATATAGATATGGCAACTTCGAATGATATGTACAAAATTTTCCATGTAGTCCAAATGCTCCAAAAGCCAGTAGAGGAGTTCTTTGAGGCACTTACGCCCAAACCAAGTTGCATAATCTCTGACTTCTGCGTTCCTTGGACCTATCAATTGGCTGAAAAGTATGACATTCCAAGGATTTCTTTCCACGGATTTTCTTGCTTTTGCCTCCGTTGTCGGTACGTCATACACACTTCAAAGTTTTGTAAAAGCATCACTTCAGAATCCCAATACTTCACCATTCCCGACATACCCGACCAAATTCAAGTTACCAAAGAGCAGTTACCAGGATCACTAGCCAATGATTTGGATGACTTTAAAGAGCAGGTGCGTGATGCTGAAATGAAGTCTTATGGGTTTATCGTAAATACTTTTGAAGAGTTAGAGAAGGCATATGTGAGGGATTACAAGAAGGTAAGAAATAATAAGGTGTGGTGCATTGGTCCTGTTTCATTGTGCAACAAAGATGGTTTGGATAAGGCTCAAAGAGGCAACGAGGCCTCAATTAATGAGCACCATTGCTTCAAGTGGCTAGATTTGCAGCAACCCAAGTCTGTGGTCTATGTTTGTTTTGGAAGCATATGCAACTTGATTCCTTCACAACTTGTGGAGTTGGCCTTGGCCTTGGAAGATACAAAAAGGCAGTTTGTATGGGTTATTAGGGAAGGAAACCAGTTCCAAGAACTGGAAAAGTGGATCTCTGAAGAAGGGTTTGAGGACAGAATCAAAGGGAGAGGCCTTATAGTACGAGGTTGGGCACCACAAGTAATAATATTATCTCACCCTTCCATTGGAGGATTCTTAACGCACTGTGGTTGGAATTCAACACTTGAAGGGATAAGTGCTGGAGTGCCACTGATTACTTGGCCTCTATTTGGTGATCAATTTTTAAATGAGAAGCTTGTTACTCATGTGTTGAAGATTGGGGTGGGCGTTGGGGTAGAGGTTCCGATGAAGTGGGGAGAGGAAGAGAAGATAGGTGTGTTGGTGAAGAAGGATGATATTAAGAGGGCAATATGCATGGTGATGGATGAGGATGGAGAAGAAGCCAAAGAGAGAAGAGAAAGGGTAAGCAAACTCAGTGAGATGGCAAAGAGAGCCGTTGAAGAAGGAGGCTCTTCTAATCTTGAAATCACTTCGCTAATCCAAGACATTACGCAACAATCATCTACCTAAGAGGATCCAAAAGAAGAGAGGGAATGATTAATTGATTTGTCTTTGTTCAATGACAAATCGTACACCCTTGCGCTGTAATTGCTTGTCTTATTATGTCACTTCACTGCGTCTATTACTGCATGTGGACATTATCATTTTAGGTTTAGTTACATTTTTGTCTTGCGATTTATCTACTTCTATTTTGTCTAATTTCGTTTTACCGTTATAAATGGTTTTATTATATCTTGTCTTTAATAAGTTCAATTCGATTTGTTTTCTTCTTTTTAAATTGATGTTAATTAACGGTGGCAGGTTTAAATTGTCACTTAAAAAACTAGTACTAATCAATAATTTTTCAGTAATATTGTCATTATTCAAGACTACCAATACTAATTCAATTTAGACAAAAGTATGAAATTGTATTAATTTTAAAAACTTAAGGAACTAAATTGTATTCATTTGAAATTAACATATCAATTTAATCCATTTGTTTTTGAGAAATTGTTACTTCCGTAAATTAAAAATGATAATTACTTAAATCATTTAATTTCTCTTGTGATATTTGAATTAGATCTCTAGAAGTAGTTTATATGACAGCTTAAAATCGACGCTCTAACAAATTCTGTAATTAAAAAAATTACAAGATTAAGAATTCAATTACAATAAAAAAATTACAAGATTAAGAATTTAATCACAATTCAATTAGATTATGTATTCAGTACTTTAATAGTTAATTTAACCTACTTTTAAACCTGCACAGTAATATCGATTGAAATGTAGTATATGTTTTGAAAAGATTTCCAACACTGATTGATTGTTGACATATGCCATACAGTTAAACTTTATCTTGGAATCGTAATCGAGGGTTAAGAAAAATTAAATTAAATATAAAAATTATTCTAAATAAATAAATTTAATATTATTTGATATTTTACTTATATCTTTTTTAAATATCTATATTTTATTGATTTGATTTGTTACTATAATAATAATATTTTAATCCTTTAAACAAACAAACTTGGATTTGATAACTTTGTTAATGAGCATTGGTTCATATTTATCACATTTATCTGTATATACGGGATTCAAAAGGTGACTACGCATCATTCATGTTCTAATAATTCTGATTTTGACTCTCTCATGGACAGCTATCGTGTGTAGGACAGAAAAAGGAACAAAGAAACAACAAAATCCTAGCTGTTGTATTACTAGTCAATAGATTCGAAATCATGAGGTTAAAATTCTTGACTGGGGAATACGCAATGTGCTTGCGTTAGCGCTTACATATATATTCACTAATATATACTTACAAATTAACAAGATGAAGCATTCAAATTCTTTGAATTGTGCATCATCATTTCACTGCAAAACTATGTCTCCCCAAGAACAAAGGCCGCACTTTGTCCTGTTTCCATTGATGGCCCCAGGCCACATGATCCCTATGATGGACATCGCAAAAATATTGGTGCACCGCAATATCATTGTGACAGTAGTTACAACGCCACATAACGCAACTCGTTTCAACTCAATCTTTGATCGTTATATTGAGTCTGACTTTCCAATTAGATTAGTTCAAGTTCAATTCCCATGTGAAGAGGCAGGAGTACCAGATGGGTGTGAGAATCTCGATACGATAGATTCACTAGGCATGGCCAGGCCTTTCTTCGAAGCAACAAGCCTTCTACATCAACCAGTGGAAAAACTCTTCGGAGAGTTATCGCCACCACCAAGCTGCATAATCTCTGATATGTGTTTGCCATATACATTTCATATCGCCAAAAAGTTCAATATCCCTAGGATTTCTTTTCTTGGAGTAAGTTGCTTTTATCTTCTGTGTCATCACAATATTCGCATCCATAATGTTAGGGAGAACATAGCATCGGACTCTGAGTACTTTGTTATGCCTGGTATCCCTGACAAGATTGAGATGACCATAGCACAGAGTGGAGTATCATTCAATGAAACGTGGGAACAGTATCGCGAAGAAATTATGGTTGCTGAAATGGGTTCTTATGGGATGATCATGAATTCTTTTGAAGAGTTGGAGGCAGCATATGCAAGGGATTACAAGAAGGTGAGACATGATAAAGTGTGGTGTATAGGACCAGTATCCCTTATTAACAAGGATGACTTGGATAAGGCTCAAAGAGGTAGGGGCTCAATCGATGTCTCACAATATCTAAAATGGCTTGATTGTCAGAAGGAAGGGAGTGTAATCTATGCATGCCTTGGAAGCCTATGCAATTTAACAGCACCCCAGTTGATAGAGCTTGGTTTGGCCTTGGAAGCCTCAGAAAGACCCTTCATTTGGGTTATCAGGGAAGGAAGTTATTCAGAACCATTGGAAAAGTGGATCAAGGAAAATGGATTTGAGGAAAGGACAAATGCTAGAAGCCTTCTCATTCGGGGCTGGTCTCCTCAATTATCAATATTATCACACCCTGCAATTGGAGGGTTCATAACACACTGTGGTTGGAACTCTACCTTAGAAGCAATATGTGCTGGGGTGCCAATGATTACATGGCCACTGTTTGCGGATCAGTTCATGAATGAAAGTCTAGTGGTACATGTTCTAAAAGTTGGAGTGAAAGTTGGGGTGGAAACTCCAATGGCATGGGGCAAGGAAGAGGAAATGGGTGTGGAAGTGAAGAAGGAAGATGTTGAAAGGGCAATAGTAGAGATAATGGATGTGACAAGAGAAGGTGAAGAAAGGAGAAAAAAGGTAAAAGAATTGAGTAAGATGGCTAGAAGAGCCGTGGAGAAAGGGGGATCCTCATATTCCAACGTCACCAATCTTATCAAGGATATCATGCAACAAAACAAGGGAGATGTGCCATAATTTCATTAGCCATAAACCATTTTCAAGTAAAAGGTCACATCATTTTCTTTCAAATGCTGTCCATGATCCCGTTAAATAGATATAATAATTTTAGACAATTCTTTTCTTTTGGTTGTCCTAGGTGTATGTAATCTTGTTGCTACCCAATTATACCAGTTTAGTATTCCTCTGCGTTGAATCTCTATTACAACTCATTGTCATTAGCAGAGGTTAATACATTACATATATAAAGGCTCTTCTGGAATTATTTTTTTTTGGAAAAAAATTGCAATAATTTCTTTTAACTTTTTTTGCATTCATATCTAACAACTTCCAGAACTAATTTTGCTATAATTTTTTTTTTTTACAGAAGTTACAATCAACTTTTTTTTTTCATAACAGGTGAATAACTATAAATTATTCATTTTATATATAATTATTTTTATTGTTGAATTGTATTAACTAATAATTAATTCTCTTCAATTTTAGTTGAGATAATAAAAACTTACACCTTCACCACTTTAACTATCTCTACTTTTATTTTTCTTTGCTTTGATTTTTTACCTTAAAAAATAGGTCTTAATAAGTTTTTAGTCTCTTATAGAAATTTAGACAATATTTTTTATTTAAAGTTTCTATTAAACATTTTTAAACGATAAAAGTTTAACTAAAAAATATGATTTTTTAATATTTTATAAAAAAATAATTAATAGATAATCAATTCAAAATACTGATGAGAACTTAAAGTTAATTAAACTTATAAACAAGTTTTTTATTAATTTGACTTTTTCCCTAAATTTGAGTGTCTATGTATAATAATTATTTTTTTACATTCTCTAACAAGGAAATAGTATTATAAGCTTCTTATTATCGAGAAATTTTAATAAAGAGGTATGTATTCTCTTATACATTTATCACTCTTAAAATTTTTTGAATGTCTTTATCTTTACCAGCTTGAGTATCTCTAGTCTTTCCTTTTTCCTTCACTTTTAGTTGTAGTGGATCTGTAATGTTAAAAGAAATATATTTAGGATAACTTTGATTTCTTTCATTCTAATATATTTTTTATACATGTAATTATTCTATCAGTTTTGTTTCTCTTTTATTCCTTCCACTTTTTTACAGTTAGTTGTCTTAAGTATGTTTCTTTTATTTTTAATTCGTATTGTGATAAATTTTCAATAATATTATCTTCTTTTTATTTTATTAAAATTATTTAATAAATAAAAAAGTTAAACAACTTATAGAAAAGAAAATTTTCTAACTCATTGTTTTAAGATTCTAAATTGAAGTTCACATCAATTCGTGTGGGTCAGATTCAGATTTTATTGTTGATTAACAAAACAAACATTTTTTCTAGATTACATAAGTATTTTATGAGATATAATTTTGTTTGACTCAGAGGATTGGCTAGATTAATTTTCTCAATGAATTTTTTACACACTACTTAACCAATCATTAGTTACTCAAATAAATGTCTTTTTCATTCTTGAATTATATTTTTTTTTCTAAATTCTATTGCGAGTTTACATTTATTCCACATAAATTAAAAAAAAAAATCTGAAAAGTCTTTTTGTAACTTTTTGTTATCAATTTAAATATTTTATAAAAAATCAGTACAATTATAATAATGAATAAATACTCAAAAATCAATAATTTATTTTTTTATTACAGCTAAATAAGAAAGTATATAAAAACATTAAATTAAATAATGAAATAAAATTAAGATAAATACTTATAAATATATATTGTCTTGAAAAGATAATAAATAAAAATATTTAATCATATTTAGTTTATAAATAATATTATATATCAATAAAATATTAAAAATCAATACAAAATGTGAGGTAGAATAAATCAATCAACACAATGAGCCGCCTGAAATGCAGATTAGAACCCAGAGATTGAAATTTCTAATCCATTCGCTCTCCATGTCACAATCCAACTTGTTCAAGAAAAAAAAAAAAAAATCAAACAAAATTTCCAAATTTGTTTTACAGTCAAAGTTTTCAACTTCTTTTCTCACTTATTGTTTTTCAATGCATACCGACTCCATAGACTCCAGAGTCCTCCCAGGATATTTTTTGGAAGGATAAAAAGGATATGTCCCCTTCATCTCCCTCTCACTTTAGCTTTCGTGTTCTTTTCAAAGTGTTTCTTCTGTAAATGATTGCATTACTCTCAACTTGACATCCAAAGTAGGTTTAACTATACATGTAAAACATATATAAAAATAGTTTGGAGTTACGTACTCAAAATAAAGTCGGAAAGTTGATATCGATTGCAAAAAATATATAATCTAATGAAAAAAAATATATAATCTAATGGTAAAAGCAACAACACTAAATCAAGTAAAATCCACTTTATTTTCAATTCCAAATTAAGGAAACCTTCAGCATATTGATTGTTTTCATTAATCTAAAATTTTAAAGACGAAAGCAATACATCAATTTCATTCACTTATCTTTAAAACTTTAAAGAATATTAATAATAATAAAAAAAAAAGCTTGGCAAACTAAAAAAAAATCACATTCTAATTACATAAGTCTATAATCACGATTCACAACAATATCAATAATCATTATATACTCATAGACTTCGTATATAAAGTGGTATTGATACCAAGCTAATAAGCAAAAATACCAATGTAATCCCTCTAAAAATATCTCTACAAAGAGCATGTAGTGAACATGACATAACATTGACACACCTATCATGCTAACTTTAATCCATTAGACATCTTTCATGAGTTTTATTTAACTATCAAAGAACTTCAAAAATAGAAAAATTATGATTTATACTTTGTAGAGGAGTTACATGTAATTTTTATATATTTTAAAAACAATTATCATAATATTATTACTGCAACAAAATTCAAAATTTACATATTTAAATAGTGTTTTTTTACTATTTTCATTTTTAATACAATCATATTAAAATTGAAGTTGCGTATCTAATTATAAGTTTATTTTAATTTAAAAAAATAGATATTATGTTCGTAAATATTGTTTTTTAAAATAAATTTACTCTTATAATATGATTTATGTATTTTAAACTTATACTGTTTTGGTATAAAGATGGCGGATATGCCTGTGTTGCTCTAGTATTCCATAATGACAACACGTAAATGATAATTAAAGCACGACAAAACTATTAATTTTTATCTACTACACAATTTTTTTGTTAATTTTTTAGTTTTTTAATAATAAAGATCAGACACGCTTTTATATATATATATATATATATATATATATATATTTTATCTTCAAAATTCAAATACGTAAAATGATTTAATAAACTGGAATTGAACATCAGAAAATTATATAAATACTCACATTCCTTTAATATGAACTGAAAGATTTATTTAAACTTTTTTTCCTTTTAACTTTTTAACATTTTCAATGTTTTTGGTTCTAATTAACTTGAATTCAAATATTCATAAATGAAATTATCAATAATTAAAAATAACAACGTATTAAAATATAAATTATTTATCATGAATCTATGTTTAGAATATTTATTTATTACAAAATTTAATTATAAAATAATTTATATATGTTAGTATTAGTTTATTATAAGTTTCAATTTATTATAAAATAATTATATGCTATCAAGTAGGTTGTAGGTTTTAAACCCGTCGTCGAATATAACGGGCTTAGTCTATGTTCTCTGTTATTTTGTTACTATTTCTGTTATTTTTATCATCTATAAATAAACATTCCTTTATGTGTATTTACACACAAGAAAATTAATCCTATATCTATTTCTCTATTTTAATATGGTATCTAGAGCTTAGGTTTAGGGTTAGGGTTAAATTTTTTTGGTGAACCCACTGTTCACCGTCTCATTCAAGTGCCTCCGTCGCCGCTGCCGTAACCTTTGCCGCTGCCGCCGCCGCCGTCGCCGCTGCCGTCGATTGGGTCGGCGACACCACCATCAGAAGCGCCTCATCCAGGCGATTACTGTGCCTTTGGAATCGTGTCAATCGGAGCACCGACGCGCCTGCAGTGGCCGTTTTAGTTTCGATCACCGTTATTGCCGCGCGTGGCGGTTCGTCCGGCGACTTTTCCGGCGGCAATTACCGTCGTTGTGATCGCCGTCTTGCAAGCCTTCTGGATCTGTCCTTATTATTTTGATCGGAGCACGTTTGATTTTTTGCGTTTTTTCTCTCTCCTCCATGGATTCTTCCGCAACTAGCAACGCCTCCTCTACTTTTCCTATACCGGAGCACTATACTAATTATGTCAATGTTCATTTGTCAATTGACAAATTAGATGATAAAAATTATGATACTTGGGCTTCGGATATTAGGTTATGACTTAAGAGTTAAGGCTACGTTAATCATCTTACAACGTCTGTTGCTAATGTTCCTGAGAATGAGGTTTCTCGTTGGTTGAAAATTGATGCTCAATTATGCATGGTTCTCAAATCGACCATTCACTCGTCTTTGAAACAAAT
>Ga0209489_104771_pt1 | contig 24575 bp, 10 predicted proteins | sample SiratrowhiteBW_FD_187527 | JGI IMG/M metagenome (GOLD analysis project Ga0209489, IMG submission 187527) | Root nodule microbial communities of legume samples collected from California, USA - Siratro white BW (SPAdes) (version 2) | ecosystem: Host-associated > Plants > Roots > Nodule | place...
ATCAAAGAACTACGTAACCCTGATTCTCCACCCTTAAATGGAGATACGTAGGAGCAAGGTCAAACCTTGTCGGGCTCCCTAAAACCAAAAAAAAAAATATTTTGTTTGTTTTATTTAATCTCTTTCTTGGAAAAATAAATATTTTAAAAAAATCACACTCAGATTACTTATTTAATTAAAGGTACCGTCTTAGGACGGGCGTTGTGGGGGTGCTAACACCTTCCCCACACGTAACCGACTCCCGAACTCTAAATCCGGTTTGCAAACTTGTCTTATCTTGTTTTTGGTTTTCCATAATTTTTCCTAATAAACTATGGTGGCGACTCCTCTGTTTTGAAAACGAAAATTATTTTTTGTTCGCCGTCCCCGTCGTGACCCCGGTTGTGACAGTTCCATATATATTTCCTCATCCAGCTCTCCATTTAAGAACATAGTTTTTACATCCATTTGGTGGATGACCATCTTGTATATAGCTGCAATTGCTATAAGCAATTTGATTGTAGATAGGTATCAAAATAGTCTATTCCATACTTTTGGGTAAAACCCTTGGCAACCAACCTGACTTTGTGCCTTTTAACAGATTCATCAACTCTTCTTTTCCTTTTAAGAAGAATTTGCATTTAATAGGTTTACATCCAGGAGGTAGATCAACTAACTCCCAAGTATTATTTAACATTAATGGATTCATCTCATCAATTATACCTCTTTCCAGAAAGTTGCATCTCGATCTTCCATTGCTTCCTCAAATATTTGAGGACCAGCTTCTATACTAAAATAATATGAAATTTGTCTAATCATTGATTCTCTATTCCCTCCAACTAAGAAGGTAAGAAATCAGAACCAAAGGACTTAACCTTTCGAACTCTTTTGTTACTTCGAAGTTCAGGTACTTCTACTATGTCTTAGTCATTTTCATTTTCCATGTCCAAATTTTCAGTTTGGGTTTCTACAGGAGATTTTTCGAGAACACTATTCTCATAAAAAATTACATCCCTCGATTCAATTATAGAATTTACTAACACAAAATCATTTGGTTTAATCACCACAAACCGATATGCCTTACTATGTTGCACATATCTAATGCATATGCCCTTCACTCCCCATTCACCTAATTTCTTTCTTTTAGGTTCAGGCATATTGACCATTCTCTACAACCCCAAACTCTTATTAAGATTTGGTTTTCGTTTATTCCAAAACTCATATGGAGTGACCTTATTTCTTTTTCGTTGAACTCGATTTAAAATGTGGCACGTAGTTAACAATGCTTCACCCCAAAATCTGCTACTCAAACCTAAGTTTGATAGCAATGAGTTAACCATTTCAGTTAAAACTCGATTTTTCCGTTCTGCCACACCATTTTGTTGTGGAGTATAAGGAGTTGTAGGCTTATAGGTATGACCATACAGAGAAGCGGTTTTGCTGACGTGACGCTTTCTCATTAGTTCATAGGCGTTTTATGTGGTTTGTTTTCTTTAACACGAGCATGCATTATATTAACCACTGAACGAGCTTCAAAAACTACAAAATCTATTTTTATCAAAAACTCTTTATTCTTTTTAAAAATATCTTTCTCGTAATTAAATATTCATTTTTTTTTTCAAAAATGAACTTGGTAAAAATAGGATTTGTGAAAAACTCAATCGATTGAATTGAGTTAGTTTATTATGTTTTTACAACTCTTTTGTCTTTAAAACAGTGTCACGATTTCAAATAACAGAGAATGAATATACAGCGATTTTACATTGATTTCTGAGAAAGCTTTTAAGTGAGAAAGTTTTTGCTTCGAATATACAAGTTTTTCAAATCAAGATTATTCAAGATTATTGTTCCTTAAGCTCTTCGTTGGTTGATTTCACTTTGCTCTGTTTTTGGTTCATTGGAGATAAGCTTTACTGCACTATTATTTTTCTGTGATTCAATTGTGTGGTGCAGTTTTGATTTCTATATTTTTTTTCTCTTGTATTGGTGTTTGCGTAGACTACAAATTTTATAGGGTTTATATTTGTAGTGGTGTAGTAGGTTTCTACACTAGTTTTGTTATCTCTGTAGGGTTCAAAGATGTTTTTATTGCAGGGTGCAGTGGGTTCTTGCAGGGAGAAAATGTATTGAATTGTTCTTGATTGAACTATGTTCTTTAGTGAATTTCTTTGCTTGAGGGGCAAAGAGACTGGATGTAGCTCTTGAGGAAGAGTGAATAAGTATAAATTTTGGTGTTCATGCTTTCACTTTCCTTGATCTTACTTCGAGTGTGTATTTTTACATATTATTGTTTCTGCATGCATTTCGTATTTGATTGATTTTACATTGCAGTTGATTGTTTTTTGTGTGAGCATTCAAAATTCACGTAATTGATTGGTTTAATAAATAACTTTCATTCTTTATGTTAATTCTTTCCAAAAGTTTGTAAAAAATTTTTAGAAGTTCAATTCACCCCACCTCCTCTCTTGAACTCAACCTAAATCATTTTCAATAAGTTCATAAGATCAAGAAAAATATTTTTTAGCCAAGTCCATATAAAGGAAATAGTAGAAAATTAAAAAAAAAACATCAATATCCCCAACTTCGAACCTGTATAGAGAGCACACAGAACAAAGAGAAATATGTCTTTTCAGAGCATCCAGATCTCTAGGCAAATACCTATGCAGAAGCTTTCAAAACACTAAAGTCTTAGCAGGGAGAATATAATTAGATCAGATGATTTTACCCCAATCACAAATAGGATAGGTAGAGAAGAACTGCCTTTTGATTAACAATACCCGCTATACTCAATTTTCCAATTCAGACTATCAAGAAGATAAAAAATGACTAAATAGTATAAAGTCTTAAGTTAAGTATGTTGACACAGATCCTAAGGCAAATTCCAAGAGGAATCATTCCAAGGCTCATTCACATTAGATGTAAGATTAATCCTTTCATGAGAAGGCATACCTACCAAAAGAGAATGCATTTGGAAGAGCACTAAAGATCATCCTAGAAATTTAGTTTATCACCCCAACCAATAGTCCATAAAGTATTTTCTAATAAAATGTCATAAAAATGTTTGATCCGTAGCAAAATAGAAAAGGATTGATGAGTACGAACCTTTATATATTTAGAGTGAAGGAATTGTTATGAAGTAGACTAGAGCAAGGCAAATAAATATATGCAAAAATCTCATACAAGCTGAATAACATAAGCTTTATTCTTAATGTACAACTCCAAGACTTGTAAACCACAATTCTGCTTAGGAGCACAAATAGAGTTCCAACCCACAGTAGCAAGATCGTTTTTATGAACATCACCAATCCAAATAAAATTTCTTACCCATTTACTCACCTCTTTTAAAAATTTTTAAAGGTCATTTGTAAATTTGAAATCTGTAAGACATAATACTAAAGATAACATAGTTAACAAAGATGCAATGTCCCATCATACTAAGGCACTTACCCTTTCAAGAAACAAGTTTACTCTTGACTTTATCAACTAAAAGTTGAAAAAATCACCTCTTAAGAGCTAGAAAAGATAGGAACACCTAGATAATTAAAAAGAATATTGCCTCTATGACTTCGAAAAATACTGTGAATAATATTATTTAAGAAATCTCTTTGTTAAGTATTTCTTCAGCTAAATAGAAAAGTAGGAATCCAAGGATTCCCTTGACGGATACTCCTCCCATAATTAAAATAGTAAACCACATTATCATTGATCGTGATAGAGAAAAAAAAAATATTGCAAGATAACATGGATCCAATTGATAAAAGTGGTGAAAACTAAAATGATGCAACACCTGTAGTAAAAATTCCCAACTAAAAGTGTCAAAAACTTTAAAAATATATTCTTAATAACAACATTACCACTTTTAGCATTCTAGGCAATATATTAAGAGCCTCAAATGTAATACATATGCAATCTTTAATCTGACTATTTTCTATTGCTATTTTGTGATTTAAAACTTTCCACTTTTTTGCGATTTTAGTTTTCAATTTTTTAAATATGTACAATTTTGATCTATTAATTTATGTATATGTTTATTTTTTTTTATTTTACATTTTAAATACATTAAATAATGCTAAGTCTAAATTAATAAAAAATAAAATTATCATTCAATGAAAATTTAGCTGCATTTTATTCTAGACTTTAGATGATTGAATATAATTTAATTTTAAACGAAATATTAATTCTAACTCAAGGTGAATGGGTTGCTGATGGGAGAGTTAGGAATGCTACAAAGGAGGACTTCCAAAGATTTTCTAAGGCCCAATTAGATGTTTATTGGCGAGCCACATTCGGGTGGGCTTATTGGGCTCTCAAGAATCAGAACAAGTTTTGGAATCTAGAGTCGATGATACGTTGAAATTTAGAAAGTTTTCTCTCTCGAGTACAGAAATAAGGGCCATTTACTTTATTTTGTTTCTTGTTCTTATTTTTTAACTATCATCTTGTTTTTAATTTGTTTCCTGTTTTCAAATCTTTATGCATGAATTGACAAAACATGAAAAGTTGTTTTTCACGTGTTTTTTATATAAATATTAAGTGACAATTTTAAAAATAATAAGTTTAAATAAAAATAAAACAGAAAATAAAATGCAAGTAAACGCCCTCTAAAACTTCCTCTTCGGGCCTATGATTCACTTTCTTGCAATACTAGATCCTTTATCTCTCGAGAACAATTATTATGGCTATCAATGGAAAACAATATTGAAAGTCTAATAGTCACTTTGAGCATTAAAAATACTCTCACTACCATCTTTGATTTTAAATATGAATTTATTAGTATATCAATTGCGGATATATGTTAGAGATTTCTGGTGTATCCTCCAACTTTATATCGAAAACTTTATAATTTTAACAAAATTTCAATATATTAAATTTGAATTATTAAATTATTTAATTTTTAAATTTTTTGTTGAAATAAAATAATTCAAATTTATTAAAGGTTAATTTTTCTTATTGGAATAAATTCTTCTACTTTCCACTATTGTTGGAGTTGTAGTGTATCGGTTGAATATGAAGATTTTCGAGACTCAAATTGATCTTGAGATTTAGGTGCGTTTCTAGCTTATATTGTGTTGATTAGGATCTTTTGTAAGTTTCTCTTTTATCTTAAAATTTAGTTAAAAACTTTATGAATTGAATTAGAATTTGTCTTAGTGATAGAATATTTTTAATTAATTAAAATATGTTTTTAATATGTTGAAATGTTCTTATTGGGGCTCAAAATGACTACGGAAAACATTTTAATCGATTATATAATTGTTTTAATTTATTAGAATCACTTAAAATCATGACCCATGTTTTAATATATTAAAGTGACAAATTAATCGATTAATTTCATAAGTAAAATTATTAGATTAATAGACAATTTGAAATCTGTAAGTTTAACTTTACATGAAAACTTTTCTATTATTGAGAGATAATCCAAATTAAGGTGAAAATATTTTATGGAACTTTCTTTGTGTAAATTCTAAGATCAATATCGTGTTTGGAGATAAATATAGAACTTCACCTGATTTATTCTTCTTTATTGTGTTTATCTTGTTTCAGGTGATATTGTTTTCATTTTTTGTGTTCGTTTTTTAGTTTTTAGACTATATCTTGATAGGGTTTTCATATTCAGTATAGTAACATGATATTACTAGGTGAGAAAACCAATCTTGTAGGGTCATTATTTGGTTTCTTGAGTTGTTTACTTTCACTGTATTGGTTGTGTGCTTGTAAAAATTTCGATTTTATTGTGAGCTTGGCTGGTGTGACTGAATAATTAAATGTAACTCTTAGATAGAGTGAACTATTATAAAAATATTTATGGGGTTCTTATGTCTATGAGGAATGAAACTCATTGTTATTGGGGTTAAATGTAACCTACCAAACTCTCATGTAATCAATATTGTGTTTATATATATGTCTTTTTCTTTCAATGCCAGTATTTTAACTCCGCGCTTAATTCTTGTTGTGTTGATTCATGGCTTGACACTTTGATTCTAAAGGTATTAGGAAATATAATTGGTAATGAAGATCTAAATTGAAATACCTAATGAAAATTTATATCTAGGAATAAAGCATGATTCATTTGTTTTAAACCCTTGTGACAAAAAGCAATAGTATTTTCTATGTAATTGTTTAAGGAATTGATGGTTAATAAGGAAGCTTAGGCTAATTCATCTAAGGAATTAGGGTTTGGATATCATTATGAGTTGATATTGACATTAATTAGGAAATGTAATTATTTTTTTTTTGCATGAGAGTGAGATATGGTGAAGTTTGAAAATGATTTAGGCCGAGTTCAAGAGGGGGGTGAATTGAACCTTTTAAAAGTTTTCGTAAACTTTTGGAAAGAATTTACGTAAAGAATGAAACTTCTTTATTAATGCTATCAATTACATGAATTTGGAAGTCCAGCACAAAAGTAATAAACCAAAATGTAGAATTAAACAATTACACCATGCATGCAGAAATAGTAATACGTAAAGATAAGCGCATGCAAGATAAAGAAACGAGAGAGGGCAAGAACACCAAGATTTATATTGGTTCACTCTCCCTCAATAGCTACGTCTAGTCTCTTTGCCACTTAAGCAAAGAAATTCACTAATGAACAGAGTTCAACCGAGAATAGTTCAATATACTTGCTCCTTACTCCCCACAGAGATATCCAAACCAGTGCAGAAACCTACTACACCACTACAAATGTAAACCCTGTACAATTTGTAGTTTACACAAATACCAATATAATAGAGAATGAAAAAGAAACACAATTATGCACATTATAATTCAAAAAAAACACATAGAAGAAACCGGTGTAGAAAATCTTATCTCTGATAAACCGAAACAACGGCAGCGTGATATTGACCAAAGAAGAGCTTCAAGAACAAGGATCTTTAGCTATCTTGATTTTGAAAAACTGGAGTAAGCGCAACAAAACTTTCTTTGAAAAACAATTCTCTAAAAGAAAATTGAGTAAAAACATTGTGTAACTCTTTGCATGACTGAGAGCCAAAGCAGTATGTACAGTAACTCTAAATGTCGCTTCCGTATCACTTGAAGAGCTGAGAGCCGAAACCATAGAGGTTAACCCTTCTTTAATAAGGGGTTACCTTAGGTAAAGTTTTGGCAGCCGAAGACATTACTAATTGAGAGCCCTAAACTACAGAGGTTACCCCTTCTTTAATATGGGGTTACCTAAGGTGAAGTTTTGGCAACCAAAAACAAATATCTTCATGAGGACCAATATAACTTCAACTGAACTCCATTCCCGATCTAAGTTTTCTTCAACAATCCAAAATTCTTCTCGATTCTATAAAAACTTCATCAAATACCAACTCTGTTCAGTGTTGACTTTAACCAAATCACAACCCTCTCAGCTCAGTAAAGGCTTCCTCAACACATACTCAATGTTTTCGCACAGAAAAGGCTAAGGATTGCTTAAGAGTTGTAGCATTCTTGTTGTGATCATTGTCGATGTGATTGTTAGTCTTTCTTCGTCAAGGAGGTCTTCTTTATAAAAAAATTAAAAGAAAAAAATTGTTGCAAATCCTTTACAACCGTTGTGAAAGAAACTAAAGTTTTTATTCTTCAAATATTATTTGTCCATGCTTGGAGCTTAAAGATATATTAAATGGTCTTCTTGAATAATTAATTATATATGTCTTCTTTATGCAACACTCTGATACACGTTATCACTTGTCAAACCTAGATCAAATAGCCTTTTCCTAAAATAGAGAAAACCAAAGACCATGATTGGTTAAAAGTCTTTCAAAGCTTATGTCTTGACACATCAGATGATTTATTAGTATGAAACAATTTTAAACACGTTTTTCAAGAGATCTTAGTGTTAATACTTCAAAAGCAGAATCCTCTTAAAAGATAAGAAGTGAACATTCCCTATATACATAAAATAAACACTAAAACATTTGACATGTACCATGAATGCTTAAGATTACATATATTAACATTGTTTATCCAAGTTTTTTGTTTATCAAACAAAATTATACAGATACAAATTATTTTATGTCTCTCAAACAAACGAAGTACTTCCATCTAATTCAATAGTTCATAAAAATATATTTGAAACTTTAATGTTAGCATTTTATTAAAACAAACTTAGGACTCTTATTCTATTGTAACAATATTTTTTTGGTCATTTTACATTTAGTAACTAATTTATGAACTAGTTTAACAAACACTTATAATAAATTAAGATATAAAATAAGTTGGCTTATCAACTTGAAACTTATATACTAATAACTAGCTTATAAATTTGAAACTACCAAATAACTTATCAACTAGTTTTGTGAAATATACTCTAAATCTACGAATACATAATTAAATTTTTTCCTTAGGAATAATCTGTTTACTCTTTTTTTTTCTTCTAATTTTGAGTTTCTTAATACACTGACTTCATTTAAATTCTGAATAATTTATGTTAGTATAACCTACTAAAGAAAGTAAATCTAATAAGTTTTCTTCATACATTTAAAACTTTCATTTCACAGGACGAAGTATATACGTGTTTTTAATGAAAAGTGAAACGAAAGAAATAAATTTTCAAATATATATATATATATATATATATATATATATATATACCTTTCTTTAATTCTGATGTCTTAGTTGAATAGTCGCAAATCGTATGGAGACCAACTTAGATTTCATTCGGTGAATTACCAATCACCAATTTAGAACTTTTCTTAAAAGATTACACTAAATATGATTATAAATATGATTATAGTGACATAAATTTTTGGATCTACTTCTTTAAATTTCAAATTTATATGTTTAGTTATTGTAATTTGAAAACTTTTACAGATCTAGCTTTTTCTAAATGATTTGTTTATAAATCAACATATATTTTAAAAAATGAAATTTAATCCAACTTCACACGATCAGTGTGTAACATAAATTTTACATTTACTTTTATATATATATATATATATATATATATATATATATATATATATATATTTACTTGTACTATCGAACAAATGGTATAAGATTATATTTTTACTTGTGTTTCATGAATAAAAAAGTATGCTAAAGAGAAGAAATTCCACTTTTATGTTTTTTTTCATAAATTATACATGGAGAACTGTTTATGAATGTGACATGTCTTTTACAAACTGACAGCTAGCAATAATATATATGGCGTTTATTGTGTGGGAGAAGTTACCACCACACACATCTAAAGATTCATAAGAAGTAAACATGTATGGAGGTATCCATGGATGATAACAAGAAGTGACCCAAGAAACTTTATGGGGACATAGGTTTTGTCCATGACCATACCGGTGGGAAACATCATTATTATCAGATTCTCACTCTTTCTAGATCCTATTAACACCAGGTCTCCACCACAATCAAAATTATATAATTTCTGTTTTCTCCCCATTGTTGGTTACATAAATAAAATAATTTCATTTCCACTCTCAACCAAAATTGATAAAACCCCACCCATGGAATAAAGACAAAAGATGTTGATATTTGCATGATTATGATCTAATTAAAAATAAAAGTAATTTTCTTGAGTTATGCACAATATATTATTTTTCTTCTTTGTGTCTCTAATTGGCACTTGAGAATCTATGTAATTTACAATACACATCACTTGACTAAGCTAATTATTGTTTAGAAAGTGATTGGTTTGGTGTATGGAGTATTGGGGTCTGCCCTCATTGAGCTGGATGTAACTGGGAGTTTTAAAGCTTTCAAAGGACTGGACCACCTATGAGAGGGAGAGAGACAAAGGGAGAAAGGGACGGGATCACTGATTATCTCAACCAGTTGCCCTTTGATGTACTTTCCAATCATTGTAATCAGAAATATCCTCAGATTAACACATCACCAATGTTCATAGGTTAAGCTTATTAATTTCTGTGTAATTCATATATACATGAAGGAACTACTTACTCTATACCAATAATTTAAAGGAAAAATCTTCATTTTCGTTATTAACTTTTTTAAATTTAATATTTTTAGTAAATTACTAATCTTAACAAGGTGTTTCCCGCAACATTGTCCTCCCTGATCTTAGGATTTTTATACGAGGAAGAATGTTATCTTTTTCTTATCCTATTACGGTTCTATTATTGTTCTATATTGATTTTGGGACGTTTTCGTTCGAATGATTGCAATTGTAAGTTTTAGGTTTTGAAAAGAGAATTGTAATTGAAAATGTATCACGATGTTCAAGTTAGATTCGGAGTACTTATAAGAATAAATAATATAGAATGTATTTCTTACTTGTAAATTTAACCTATTTGTGAATTGTAATAGGCGTTCATGTGAATTTTAGTATTAGTATATTATATGTATCTGGTAGTACTTCTTAGATTACTTTAATCTTAAAAAATTGAGATATAATCCACCGTTATTTTTTCAGTTATGTTGTGTCTCTCGACCTTATATAATACATCTAAGAACCCAAAATATTAGGAGTAAATAAACCTTGTTTTTATAGAAAATTTTTTGAATTTTAAGATACTTAAATGATTGTGATTTTCAAATTATTTCATTTTTCAAGTATTTTATTTAAATGGATTTTAATTTTTTAATAAAATAATTTAATTATTACTAAATATAAATATATTTAAATATTAAAAAAATTTACATTTTTAAAATATCCATGTTGATGATATCTTTTAATTTTGATTAATGTTATTTTTTAACTGAAATTTGTAAAAAAAAAATAATTAATGTTGATAGATTTTTGACTCAATTGATATTAATTACGACTTTTTTTTTCAATTGATATTTTAGACTAACATTAATTAGGATTATTTTGATGACATTGTTGGTTGAAGTTTTTCTACTAACCGATGTATTGAAAAGTTTTTGTGACTGCCACTGGTAAAAGAAATAATCTTAGTTATTGGCCAAAATATTTTTCAATCTTTGGAAAAAATTAAATAATTATTAATAAAGAATAATATTAATACTATCGACAAAAAAAATAAATAAATACAGACATTGATAAAAGAAAATCAAAAGGAATAACAGTTATAGACATCATGGAAAAATTTAGTTCAGATATGTTTCCAACTTTGATTGAAAAAAACTCTGAATGATGATGTCCCAATGAAAAATAATCATGACTTTTAATAAATGTAAATTGAAAAGTAACGCTCCTAACATCAATTAAAAATTTCAACCAACATCAACAGACAGTTCTTTTAATGTTAGTTAAAAACATTCTAATTAATGTTGATTGATAAATAATTTCAACCTATATTGTTCAGAAAATAACAATAGAAAAAAATATTAAAATAGTTATTGGTAAAGAATAATATTGGTACTAGTGATGAAAAAAGTCAATAACTATAAATATTGATAAAAAAAAAAAAACTATTATAGACAACATAGAACAATCTAATTCAGATATATGTCTCCAGTATGGAATAATCTAATTCACATATGTCTCCAATCTTGGTTAAGAAAACTCTGACTAATGTCGAGTGAAAAATAATGATTTATAACAAATATAAATTAAAAAGTAACACTCCAAGCATCAATTAAAAAGTTAAACCGACATTCAGACAAATAGTTCTTCTAATATTAGCTACAAAAATTCTAACTAACGTTGATTGAGAAATAATTTCAACCTATACAAATAATTCTAATTCATCTTAATTTAAAAGCAACCGCAACTAACATGAACTGAAAAAAATTGTGTTTGACATCAATAAAAAAAAAGTATTAATGTTGATCAAAGAAACTATAATTAGAGTTGATTGCAAAATAACTCTAACAATGGTATGATAACTTTAATGATATAGACTAAAGTATAAATACGATCCACTTCATTATGAAAAAGACCTTTACTTTTGTCCAAAGAAAAATGTTGAGATCTAACATTCAAATGTCAAGCTAAGAATGTGGTCTTAATAAAATCAATAATGCTACAATCAAAATCCAGTTAAGAAAATATAAAATGAAGATACATATAAATTTGATATGACGAAAAATATCAAATTCATACCTTAAGTTAAATTTAAATTTTTTTATTTTTAATAATTGATAAAGTTATGAGATTTTAATTTTTTTTTACAGTTTTTTACTCAAACAATATATTTTATTACAAAACAATTGAAATTTTCTGTAAAAATAAATTATTTTTTAAAAATCTTCAAACACATTGTACTTTCAATGGAACTCTATAGTAGAAATACCTCATCTTTTTCTACTGCCTCATACAATATATCCCACAAAATTGTTAGCTGTTAAACAATAATATCTAATCTAATTATTAAAATTAAAAAATAGAAAATTAATAAAATTAAATATTATTTATGAAACAAATAAAAGAGGAATAAAAAATTTGAAACAAGGATGCAATATATTTGACATGATAATAAATATTGATAACTTTATTTAAATATATAACCAAACAATAACTCCATTTTACTCGTTAATTATTTATTATATTCTTATATTATTATTATGATATAATTATTAACGAATTTTTTTTAGTTCTCAAATTATCATTATTTTTATTTGACATAAAATTAATTATATAAAAGTTTCACATAAAATTAATTATATAAAGCTTTCAAGTGTGTACGCACTTTTTTATATTCTTTTGAAGATGAATTTACGTCAAAAGGCTATATCCCTAGGCCACTTAGTGTCGTCTAGAAAAGAAAATTGCGTTTAGGGTTCATACAGGGTCCTAGTCATTCTTAAACAAAGTGGACGTGCTTTTAACATGACATTCCTTCAAGCCTATATAACCTATATTGAATGGCTACATTTAAGCAGCAGATAAACAAGATAAGGTGAATTTCCTTTTTGCATTGAACCATATCTAACAAGAAATGAAAGTTAAAAATATTTGTACTCCCCAATAAAAGTAATTAACACATTATTGCATATATTCTATTATGTTTGATTCCTCTCTCTCTCTTAAGAAGTAATAGATATCTAAAAATTAAATGCATGTTTGGTTTAGCTTATTTAAGAAATAATTTTCAGTCAGATTTCTCATTTTTTAAATTTAAAGGACCACCAAAAGTGCAGTTAAATATTCTGATAAATTAACATGAGTTTGATTTCTTTTTAGAAATGTCTACGTTTTAAATTTCTCATGAAGCTAGTAAAAATAAATATTTATTTTCAAGAATAAATAAATTAATTTAAGCGTGCACTAAATATCCATTTAAATTATATTTAATCTTATCGATTGTGAAATTAGATGTGAAAAGAGTTTAATTGTGTTTTTTTTTTTTAACTTGTGAAATAATTAAGTCTTATAAATATTAATAGACAAAGTGAATGCTTGAAAGATGAATTGTCAAAAGTTTTTCTTAAGAGATTGTATCTCATAAGAAATGTCAAGCATAGTTTAAAGTTTGACAGATGAATTATCTAAATTTATTTTTGAAGTCTCTTCTTTTAAGATTAGTCATACTTTAACTACCATGCAATCTAAAATGATAAGGGATAAGAAGGATTTATATTGTATTTTTATTTGATTCTTTTGTTAACGAAGATAACTTCCAATTCTAAATCAATAGATTGAGTTTCACTATGATTATTATTGCAAGATATAAATGAGTATTATTTTGACCTTACTCAGTCCTAACTAAACTTGAGTATTATTTGGATCGGAGTCACTCTTGACTAAAATTGAGTATTATTCGGATGACAAACACTCCGGGCTAAATAAAAAGTATTATTTGGAACACCGTCACTCATGGCTAAACTCCGATTGGAACGTAGCCACTCCTAGATACACACGAAGTATTATTTGAAACTTAACCACTCTTGGCTAACACAAGTATTCTTTGGAACGTAGCAACTCCTATTTAACACGAGTTTTCTTTGGAAAGCAATCACTCTTGGTGAAGACTGAATGTTCTTTAGAACACAACCACTTTAGGATAAAACCAAGTATTATTTGAAACACAACCACTTCTATCTAAGACCTAGTATTTTGAAATGTGGTCATTCCTAGCTAAGACTAAATATTCTTTGAAATGCAATCATTCTTAACTAAGACTAAAAGGTTTAGAAAGAATCTGATCTAAAAGATAACAGGTTCACTTACTAGAAAGATATGTAGTGTCTTATGAAGTATACAAAGGTTATCACTCTTCTATATTGATAGTGAACATAATTAGTGTTCTTTCTCACAACTACAAGGCTTGGAAGCTTTAGATCTTTCGCATGTTCTTGTAGCAAGACTTTTGATGTTGTCGTCAATCTTCCTTCTTCAAAAAGATCTTCTATATATAGAGTTTGAGAATAAAATAGTTGTTACACATCTTTTGTAGTCATTTGAGAGTCATCTTCTACTACTTCTTGAGTCTAAGAATCCTTTGATGCTTTAAGACGAGTTAAATGTTCTAGGCATAACATTGAATGTTTTTAGCTTCTTTGACAACACCTTTTGAGTATAGCAGAGCTTCACATGCCAAGATAGATGGTTTCTCTCTTCCTTTTGAGCAAAGATAAGATGTGACATAGTTGGTTAACTTTGCAACACTAACATCTTGTCTTTTCCAAAAATGTTGTTTGCATAACACAACTTTTAATTAGCACATTCTTCAAGAGATATTTGATGTTGACAAGACATTGTGAGATCTTCTTGAAAGAATGAGAAGCGTACAAATTTTGCATTTATAAAACAAGCATTTGCTAAAATTTGACATGTACTATGAAATACTTCAAACGTAAGACGAAGTATACTTATCATGTATTCAAGAAAAAACTTATTTGACTAAGTATACTTGTATGTGTACGTTCAAGAAAAAAGCTTATTAGACAATGCATGTGACTTTCGTTTATCAAGTGAAACATAACAACACTTGTATCTATCCAGTCATACAACTTGCATCTGATGGGCTAGATTTGATATTTTGTGTCTAACATGATTTGATACACATAAAATTATGTTTTATAGTACGCAATCAAAACCAAACATAGGGTAAGTTAAACTTGGATATAACAATCTCGTCTATTTATATGGTGCTTAAAACAATAAAGTTTAAATATATATTTTTCAAATCAAGTTTTCACAAAAGATTTTCTATATTTAGAAGACAAAGTACGAGGTAGAGGAATTTAAAGTCTTTGCCTTTGTCTTCTTATTCTTATTATTATAAGCTCCCCTTATACAGACATTGTTCATTGAGTTCTATAGAATCTTTAGCTTAGCTCCTCCTTAGCTTAAACTTCTCTTTTTTTTATCTTCTATCCTTTTATCCTCCTTAAGTGTCATCAAGCTTATCAAGATTTATATTATATATTCATCCTTTCTCCCTTTCATCAAGAGAATGTTCAAGAAAAATCTTATCAAACGATGCATGTGTATAACACTTGTGTTTGTCAGGCAAATCATATATTAAACGACGATTTCATTTGTCCAGTCATACAACTTGCGTTGAATGGGCTAGATTGGAGACTTTACAATTGACATGATCTGATGCACATAAAATCATATTTTATACTTAGATGTTTAAGTACACCATTAAAACCAAACACAAGGTTTTTTGAACTTGGATCTAACAATATCCCCCTTTTTATGGTGTTTAAAACAATAAAGTTTGAACATATATTTTTCAAAACACATTTTCATCAAATCAAGTTTTCACAAAAGATTTTCAAGATAGAGCAGATAAAGTATAGGGTAGAAGAAATAGAGGAATTTAAAGTCTTTGTCTTTGTCTTCTTCTTCTTGTTAGCTCCCCTTAAACAGACACCATCTATTGAGCTTTCTAGAATCTTCAACTTAGCTCCCCCTCAGCTTAAGCTTCTCGTCTTCTATCTTCTTTCCTTTTGTCATCCAAAAGTATCATCAAGCTTATCAAGCTTTAAATTTTATCTTCATCCTTTCTCCGCCTTCATTCCTTAAACTTTCATCCTTTTCTCCCCCTTAGGGACCTTCAAAAAGATGATTTTAAAATAAAGGATGGGTGATTTTCTTCTTCCATAGGATTTAAGGAACTTGGATATTTTTCTTGTCCTTTGAAGGATACTAGTTGTGTTTGATACTAAATAAGAATTATAAGTTGCACAGGCTTAACATAATAATTAGTACTACACAAATGATTGTTTTGTCTCTCACATTGACGTAAATAAAATATTTGCTTTAATCAAAACATTTTACTATGTAAATGATCTGGGTTCTTTTGAGGGGTCTTAGGAATGTGGATAGGTTTGGGAACATGGACCTTCTATCCTTTGTGTGTATCACTCTTTTTATTTAGCATACATGCCATAGGAACTATGAACTCCTTTAGTATCCACACTTTATTGGTTCCTTTTGTCTTGCCATCTAACACTGAGGTATTTAGATTTACCACAGCGATGCCAAGAAACCTTAACATGATTTTGTCTTACTTCTTAAGTTATAAACAAAACCAAACTTATATAAAGCATGTATGGCATTTGAAGAATGAGTTTTAAAGCTTTCAAACTCTCATCAAATTTTTCAAAATTGTGTTTACAACATGTGACTTTTCTTCAATTTTTTGATATTTAAAGCACTAGATGCATGAGTTCGTTCTCATTAGATGCAACTAAATCTAGCTTGAGCTTTTTCTTTTCTAAAAACAAAACTTTGAATTTTTGTTTTAAAGTTTACTACTTCTCAAAGATCTTGTTGCAACTATTAAGAAAATCTTTATAAGCAACTCATCTTCATCAAATGATGAATATGATAAGTCTAAAGAGGTTTCAAAAGAAGAATGGTTAAATTTAGACTGTACCTCATCTCCTACATCTACCATAAGACATAGATTTGCCTTCTCTACATCTAACCTAGAGTTAGATTCTAAGTCTAAATAGTCCCATGTATTCTTCAAATTTTTCTTTTTTAACTTCGAGCAACATGCACCTCATGCCCTCTTAAGATTCCTAGAAGCTCATCCCATGTGAGCTTCTCCAAATTACATGCTTACTTGATGGCCACTATTTCGGCGTTTTAAGCCTTTGGCAATGTTATCCAACAACTTCAAATTGATCTTATCCTTAGAGAAGCTTTGTCTAAGAGCCTATAGCCCTTTATAAGAACCGATATCTTTTTGAACATGTCATCCACAATCTCATCAACCATCATGGTGAAAGACTCATATTAATGTGTGAGGACTGCATCTTTCCTTAGTTGAACAAAATTTCACTGCTCTTGTAGTTTATCTTCAATGAGTCCCAAATCTCCTTGGTCTATTTCAACCTTAAAATCTCTTTACATTTATTTTTAGGCAATACATAGACTAGAGTGTACCTTTCCTTATTGTTAAGTTACATTTAATTTAACTTAGCTGGCATTCAAACTTCTTTTGGAGATTTGATGATGATATCTCCTTTTGTTATGATGGACTATGATCGATAATGCATAGACTTGATGTACATCTTCATCATGTCTTTCCAGTAGGGATAGTTGTCATGAAACATTGGTGGCCTTGTGAGAGATTGATCCCTCGACAGTGAACAAATCTTCCATCTCAACCATGTAGATCTTTTCTCTACTCGTAGTAAGTTGTTCAAACCTGTAGAGACTAAACTCTAATACCAACTATGAATATAAGTCAAAACACAAGAAGGGAGGATTTAATTGTCTTTTTTTAACTTTTAAAATCTTTTTGTCTAACGAACATTAATAGACAAATGCTTGACAGATGAACTGCCAAAAACTTCCCTTAAGAGATTATTTTTTGTAAGAAACATCAGATGCAACTTAAAATTTGACAAGCAAACTATCTAAAATTTCTCCAAAACTTGTTTTCACAAATATATCCTTCTAAGATTAGTTACAGTTAAGTAACAAGAAATCTAAAATGATAAGGGGTAAAAGAGATTTACACTACGTGTTTATATTGATTCATCTGTTAAAGAAGACTGTTTAGTTCTCAATCAACTGGTTGAGTTTCATTAAACGGACTATTGTTACAATATACAAATGAGTACAATTTGAACCTTAGTCTCTCTTGACTAAAACCAAGTATTATTTAGACCCTAACTACTCATAGCCAAAACTAAGTATTATCTGGATTATAGTTACTCCTAACTAAACACGAAATATTATTTGGAATGTATTCACTCTTGGTTAAACATAGAGTGTTATTTACAACTCTGCCATTATTGGATAACACAAGTACGTTTTCAAATGCAACCACTCTAACTAACATGAGTATTCTTTGGAACACAACCACTCTTAACTGAGATTGAGTATTCTTTGGAACACGAAATATTAAGATTTTTTTTAACTCAACAACAAAGAATATATAAATGGAGTAAAAGAGGTTACCCCAATTTATTTACACAAAAGTAACCAGCACACTTAAAAAAATCACAGTCCTAGTGTAATAAAGTGAAAATAAAGCGAAAAAGTTTGGCTGCCCCAAAATACAAATCAGATACCACAACACCGCCATACTTCCCTGTATCCTAGACAACCCCACCTCTATCTAACTCATTGTCATCAACAGTTTACAAAACATACATAAAATAAGAACTTCAAAAAAACTTCAACAGAAAAGAATGATATGCATTAAGTGCACCATAACCCAGTAGCTTATGAGGATGCTTCTTGTTAGGCCTCCAATATGAAACTTGTACCGGATCCAGTCCTCACTTTTAAAAATCCCTACATCAAGAGCAAACAGTCCTGCAATTTGTATCTAAACAATATAACACAGTGTTTGCTTCTTCTGAAGTTAACTTAGTTGGCATGAATTAGCTATGCTTCCATGCATTCATCCCTTGCCAACTTTAATGTTTTGCAAAAGACATTCTGATACGTTAACTACAAGAAAAAAGCTATTTAGAGACTAATTTTTAGCTACCAAATCAAATTGTTGCTAATTGTGACCAAAATAGTCACCAAATTAGATTTTGGTTGCTAAATAACTACAAAAATGATTGAATTTAGTGACCAATTAAGTTAAGATAATTGGTATCTAACATTAGCTACCAAGGTTTTAGTGACCTACACCATTAGATTCTAAATTAGTCTCCAACTTAATTAGATACCAATTTAGAATCTAATGGTGTAGGTCACTAAAACCTTGGTAGCTAATGTTATATATCAATTATATTGACTTAATTGGTCACTAAATTCATATTTTGTAGTTATTTAGCAATCAAAATTTAATTTGGTGACTATTTTGGTCACAATTAGCAATCATTTCATTTGGTAGTTAAAAGTTGGTCTCTACATAGCTTTTTTCTTGTAGTGATTGTATGGGTATATACACCAATTAAAATAACTAAATGTGACCTCTCTAAATTTAGCTTTAATAACAACCTAAGATTTGACTTGTGCTAAAGCAAAGATCTCTAATACTTCACAGTTTTTATCTTTGAAAATAATATTATTCCTATGTTTCAAAATAAAGCAAATCATGATAACCCACACTATGCCTCTCATACATGTCCCTTTTCCCGTAAGCTCCTACTGTTAATAATCCCATGAAATGTTCTATAGTCCTACAATGATGCACAGAGTGTACATCAAACCACTTATCACACATTTTCCATAATTGACTAGATATTTTACAGCTAAAGAATAGATGACACATGCTTTCTACATAATTATTGCATAGCACACAACATGGGTTTTCAATAGGTACACCAAACCTAACCAACTTATTGGTAGTAGACAAACTGCTATGGAAAACTCTCCTCTCACATAACACAAAAGTGAGAGTACTCTTTATTTTTCACAGTTTATGAGTCTCTCCTTAAGATGTTTAGATATGTTTTTGAAAGAGAATGAAGAAATTTGAAAACATAAGAACTAGTGCGAGTAAAAAACAGAAGACAAACTCCATTAAAACAAATATAAAAGAAACTAGGAAAAGATTGATTCTTCTTCAACTTATCTAGTATTTTTATGATTTTATTCTCTTTTATTATCATGTTTGAGGGCTTCGCTTTTAGTTAGATTAAATGCATTGAATTTGATTTATATATCTATATTTTAAAATATTATGTTAGTGATTCTATTTCTACGTGTAATGTTTACTATGCTTGAGTACTATGGTTGGTTTCTATACATAAAATATAAAATGCTAGGAATGAGATTTAACTTATTAACTATCTCTTTTATTAAATACTCAGTGGATAAATATTTAATAATAGAACTTAGAATCTAGCTATTGAAAAATCAATAATTAATTATCTTTGTTAACAAAATAAAATAAATTGACAAAAAATAGTGAGGGTTAAGTTCTTCAATTAAATCTTAACACTCTTGTTTACTGATATTTTCATAAGTAAATTATACTTTACTACAAGAAAAAAATTATTTAGAGACTAATTTTTAGCTACCAAATAAAATGATTGTTAATTGTGACCAAAATAGTCACCAAAATAAATTGTGGTTGTTAAATAGCTATAAAACTAAATTTTAGTGATCAATTAAGTGAAGATAATTGATATCTAACATTAGCTACCAAAGTTTTAGCGACCTATGTCATTAGATTCTAAATTAGTATCTAATTAAGTTAGAGACTAATTTAGAATCTAATGGTATAAGTCACTAAAACCTTTAATAGCTAATGTTATATACCAATTATGTTAACTTAATTGGTCACTAAATTTAATCATTATTTCTATTTTGTAGTTATTTACCAATCAAAATCTAATTTAGTAACTATTTTAGTCACAATTAGCAACTATTTAACTGTTAACTATTTTCATCTTAGGTATAAAATCTTCTTAATACTTTGGGTGTTAAGTATAATAAGAAAATGTTACATGGATCTTCAAAACAAAGAGATACTATACAAAATAACAAAAAGAAAAGCCGAACGTACTTGATTTAAATTATAATTATGTAAAAAATAAAACCTTTTAGGGGTACCTAAGTAGCTATGAATAAACACAGTGTGTCTTTACAAACCAAAACATCAACATCAGTGAGTGATTCCAATTGAGGGAAGTATAAAGCAAGTGATATTATAGAAGGTAAGTTTGACAAGGATATGCATTACACAAATATTCTGTAAAAAAAAGAAGGGGTATCTAAACTAGCACACCCGTATCTGGAGCTAAGAGAATATAATCCACACTTAGTTGAAGATAAAGAAGGCGAATCTGCAGAACACAGCAACACAATCGTCTTCTCTTGTGTGTTTTGTGGGAAGTTAAGACCCAATATGCCACATCTTTCATGATACAATAATTAGAGGGCATTTGGTGAGGGAATGAATACTTTTGGGTGATTATTATTATGTGATGAAAGAATGTGGTGTGGTGGTATAGTATATTACTGCACACCCAAAAAAGCTTAAAGTGAAAACGGGGTGCGTGGACCAGCCAAAATTATTGGTGCCACTTCTGACGGGGTACCATCGAAATCGAACAAGACAAGACAACCACACGAACCCAGCATTGTGGGACACTCCTACCCCTGTTGCCTCTCTTCCAAGCACCACATTCACTTCCATTTTTTTTTTTTTCTCTTACCCATTTCTTTAAATTTATTACACTAGAGATTCTACTTCTTGTTATATATCATCTTTACCTAAAAACCCCAGTCCAAATATCTTTAAAATCAATTTTTTATTCTGATATAGTATTAATATTTTCATTTTAATTTTTTAAAAATAATATTATTAAGGTTAATCACGGTATTTAAAACATTTTCTGCTCTTGAGAAGCGTCTAAAAAATTAAAAAAAAAGTATATTTATAAATTAATTTTATAATCGACTCCTAATAAATGTATAAGAGAATATCATAATCTTGGGGCGCATAGTATTTAATTAGTCTATAAACACAAAAAAAATATAAGCTTACGTTAGCCAAATGGGTTCTACTAAATTACTAAATAGCTTGTAGCTTATATGTGCTTCATAGTATTGCGTAATTCCCCACCACCATTGTGGTTATCTTTACCTTTCGCTTTCTGCATCAATTTCCTCCTTTTTACTATAATAACATTGTGCGTATTACATCATAGTCTTCACTACATAAGGTCCATGTAAAATCTGTCTTATTATCTCTGTTTCTTTTCACAACTTACATATTTTAAGTGTTTTTCCATTTTATCCATGTCATTTTGTAGGATTAGTATGAAGTGTTAATTATTATTTTTGTTAATATCTGTTTTTAATGCCTGATTGCATCATTTTTAATTGTTTTTACACTTTCTTTATCTTTTTATAATAGTGGGTGTATAATGCATTGCGTCATTAGTGACTAATATATTGAAGTTGATAAAATATTAGAAAGGTAATTAAGTTGAAGAAAAATTAATAAATATTGTAATTAATAAAGCTCGGTTTTGGAAATTTTTATTCAACACAACTTTTGAATTTGCGTGAATTGATTAAAAGGATATATAACAGGAAATAGAAAAGCTAAATAGCTTATGGAAACTTGAATTTGAGGGAGAAATTAATCTCTTTTTCAAGAAGAGATCATCCACACAAATCTCGCCTTCTGTCAGAATAGTAAACCCTAGCGCCAGAAGCACGTTTTACAAAATGGAGCACGAACCTTGGTTACAATTGAGCCACGTCCATGAAAAACTGAATTCCTGCACTTATGCACAAGTGTTTTTAAGAAAAAGAAAATAAAAAAATAGTTTTTGTATAAGTTAAAACTATAATTAATATATAAAAACTATTTCATTTAATTATTTTATAATTAAATATTTAATTTAGAAATGAGCTATTTTTAACTTGTAAAAACTTATTTTACATTTTTCTTTTAAAATACTAACAAATTTCAAATTGCCATTATCAGCGTTATTAGTGTAATTAGAAATTTCGTAATTCAAATTGAAAACCGATAGCTGCAAACAAAAATGTCTTTATAATTAATTTTCTAATTATAGTACTATCAAATGATTTTTTTAAACAAAAATAATTTATTTAAAACAAAATTAAACAAATATATAGGGAAATGAGAATGATAATATATAATTAACTACCACAATCACAAAATATTTAAAGATAAAAATAATTATACTACTTTGTTATTTAACAATTCTGGACTAGCAATAAACTCACTTAAGAAAATTTAGGTCTACAATAAAAAGAATAAGAATAACGTTTTACAATATTGATTTTGAAAAGGATATATTTAGATTTATGATCATTCTATTTTGTAACAAAATATTTGATTAATATTTCTCAGTTGAAGTAATTTTCTTAGTAAGAATTATTATTCTTTTCCTCATATGACTAATATGCGCCACCTAAAATAGGAATTCTTGAATAATTTTGTGCTTAGTATACCTCGATTAGGACAGATTTTTGGTTTATGCGATTTAAGTACCATCACGCTGGACATGGCTAGTTATTTTATACTTTTCCGTTCCATATTCATTTATTAAGGATTTATATTTTAAATTAAAAATATTTTTTTATTATACCATTGAAGCTATTAATAAAAATCATTACGTCACTCGAAAGTATGTAATAATTGGATAAAGAAAACCCACTTATTGATATTCACCAGTAATGGATGATAATTACTTCAAACTTAATCACTATATTATGATGAGAGCAAGAGTTATTTTTTCTTTTCATTAAAAATTATTTAAAAATAAATAAATGTTAATAGAAAGTTATATTTAAATATATAAAAATGTAGTTTTAATTATATAGTTATTTATTTTATAAATTTTATCATTTCTAAATTATTTTTCTTTATATTCTTTCTTCATTCTCTTAAATTTTGAGCGGTTGATTTACACTATTATTATTTTCTTGATTATTTAGTATCCAACGAAGACCACTTCTTTATTATTATAATTTCTTTTAAAGTAAGTTTTCTTTTATTTTATAAATCTTCTATATTGTCATTTTTATGAATATTTTTGAGATTTCACAAGTTCGATGAGTTAAGGATAGGATACATAAGTTGAGCTAATTTTAAGGGAGGGTTGTCCTGACAATAATACATGAACATTTTATATCTATAAATACATTTTATTGCTCCTTAGTCTATTGTTTGTACGAGTAGGGCCTCTTTTCTTTTATGCGTGGGTTGGGATAATTTTTTTTGGTCTCTTATTTATATATTTATTATTGCCAATAAAAAAGGATAGAAATGTTTCATCTAGATCAACTTTTGATTTGGTGTTTTTGTAATTTGGATGTTTTTTAGGTTATTGAAGCTTTTAGAAGTAATTTTAACTTTCTTACCTATCATTAAATATTTTACACTTTGAAAAATAATAAAATTTTTTATAAGGAGAATCAATTTAATAATTTATGATTAATTTTTTTGGTTCATATGTTTTTTTTTTTTTTTTATATTTGTTTTTCTTTTTTTTTTTTTTTCATATTGGTTACACATTCTTTTTTGTTCATATTGGCTACGACTGTAATGTAATAAATGTGATGCAGTGATGTTGAAATTGTTTATATGGGAATTTCGTGAAGTTTGGGTGAAAAGTAAAAATACTTATGTGGAAAAATAGGGAATTTTAGTTTGAATTAGTTCTAAGATATTGTTGTGTTCTTGATATTTTGTTATGGGTGTTTTGAAATTGTAGTATAAAAGTTAAAAGTTCATAAATAACTTAAAAGTATTGGATTTTTGAACGTGAATAAAGTTTAAAACAATAGTGTTATTTTGATTTTTTTTAGTGTTGAATAATTATGTTTGGTTTGAATTAATTAATTAATTAATTATATATATATATATATA
>Ga0209489_104772_pt1 | contig 24574 bp, 9 predicted proteins | sample SiratrowhiteBW_FD_187527 | JGI IMG/M metagenome (GOLD analysis project Ga0209489, IMG submission 187527) | Root nodule microbial communities of legume samples collected from California, USA - Siratro white BW (SPAdes) (version 2) | ecosystem: Host-associated > Plants > Roots > Nodule | place: USA...
ACTACTATCCAGTTGCTGGCAGATTGAGATTGACAAAAAGTGGTCGAATGGAAATAAATTGCAACTCTAAGGGAGTCACGTTTCTCGAAGCTGAAACCACAAACATATTTGCTGATTATGGAGACCTATTGGGCATGCCAATTTATGAAGCAGATTTTGGTTGGGGAAAACCTATGCATTATGGGTTAGCAAGTAGTACCTTTCAAGAAGATAGAGTAGCAGTTTTTCAAAACTCAGATGGAGATGGTGTTGCTGTCATCATGTATTTGCCGACAGCACTTATGCAGCTTTTCAAAATATTGTTCTATGAGAATTTGATCGTGTCTTCATTATAACTTACATGGCATCGTGATTACAGCGTATTTTTTTTATTATGTTTCTTTTTTATTCAATATTATAAGAATTGATAATGTTTATGTTTTTATTTTTTACTATTTTAAGTGTGTTTGATTGCTACTTCACCAATGGTAGTTGAAGTTGATGTTGGAAGCTGAGAAAAAGCATGCCTCTACACTCTTTTCTAATTCTCTTCTTCCGCCTAAGTGGGAAGCATTTCTTCAATTTCACCCAATATGAAGTAATCTTAAAGGCTCTCTACATAACATTCTCTAGCTTCCTTCAAATCAGCCTGGCTATGATGATCGACCCATCATCCTCGACAGAAAACTTCTAAGTATGTATTCAAGATTTGATTGTTTGTATGCATTGTGCGGGTTAACATTGTTTTTAGAACAATAAACAGATGGTCCACTTAAAAGATAAGTTTTTTCATACTATTTAGTATTAAATTACTAATCTAATTTAAATTGAAATTAAATAGAAAAATAATGTTAGTTAAAAATAAAACATATAAAATTGTGGTCCTATTAGAAAATGTTCAAAAGCTGAAGAATTAAGGTGTTTGAGTGTCTAAATTTAATTAATTAGATATATTAGTAAACAACTTAAAAAGGTGATCAAATTTCGAACTTAATGATTTTGTAGTTCTACTACGTGATTTTATTCCTATGCCATATTAATCTGCCATTCACGTCTATATACGAGAGTTTAATTACATGATATATTGAATTCAATTGAAAACCTATTGGATAGGTAATTAGGAATTAATCTAATTGATTCGGTAGATTTTCCATTTTATTTTTCAACGTATTAAATCTGTTGTTATTCTCCGCTACATAATATAAAATATTTAATCAAATTGATTTTAATTCCGTGCACTGCATTAATGAGTTATTGGAAAATTTAATTAATGCTTGCACAAGTGTTGAAATAGAATTTAATAAATCTTGAAAAGCTATTTATAGAAGGATATATATTGTAGTAGGTAATTTTATGAAAATTGGAAATAATTGTGTTCAAGATTTTCTATCAATTACTGATACATATTTTCTTGAAATCAAATCATTTTCATTAGTCTTACAACATGATTTTATCAAGTTTTCTATATGTTAAAACCAATGTTCACACAGTTCAGAAATTTCAATGAGAAAAATACTGGAAATATTAAACAAGAATGATAATTTACACAAAGAAATCATATTATCTTCAATTCAAAACCTTAAACATTGGGTTGTGAGTCTTCTCATTCATACTCAAAATTAGACTTAAACTCACACTTGGATACCCAACAATCTTCTCCTCAAGTGAAAGTCTCTCTTCCACATTTCACATTGGTATACTCCCTCTCGAGTGGAAGCATTTTCAAACACGAGTACCTCACTCATTAGTGATCCTCACTTGTATTGTCGTTCACACACTTAATGGGACACGAAACCTCTATCAGGAAGACCTTCAATTCAGGGATCAAACTATACTCATCAGCCACAAACCATCGACTATGATACTACTTGATGGGAAAGGCAAGGTTACGTAGCGGAAAATTACCCAAATTATACGGTGTAAAATAAATGTTTCCTACTTGAAAGAACTAAGAGAAGCGTAATATACTGCAATCCAAAAATTCCAAAGAGTAAAAAAATAAATATGTGAGAGAGAAAAGCACACAATAATTTTTGAACATGGAAACTCCTAATGAGAGGGGCAAAAACCACAGGGACCTAGTCCGAAAAAATCTCCACTATAAAATATCAAAGAGTACAACAAAAGAGCTTCTACAAAAGAACTCTACTTACAGACAAATAGTGTAAATGTTCAACAGGTAGATAAACATTGAGAGAAATAAACATTTGAAAATACCAAATTGCTACTAATGGTGAAAAGAGCAAGATGATGAAATTTTACCAAAAAATACAAATGAGTACTCAAACAGTCACCTAAATTAAACAGAAACTTCAAAAATGGCAAAGACAACACAATCTATTATTCACTTGAAACCCTTTTAGGCTGCCACAATATTTTTTTTATTTTAAAATAAAATATTGTTCGGCATAACTTGAGAATGACACATACAAATAAAAAGAAATAGAATAACATAATTTAGAAATCAATTATTCATTTGTTACATCTACCCATCCTGTGATTCCAAATCAACAGACTTCTTAATCAACTTAGGAATTTAGTAAACTGATCTAATAAAAATATTTAGTATTATTCTATAGATATCCAATAGAATTATCTTTATAAAAAAAATTGTGAATATTCAAACAAAGAATAATAACTTTGTTATTTCATTTTATTTCACTTTGAATTCAACAACCACAAAAAATAGATTTATTGATTTAACATCTAATTGAATTATTAAAATAGAAAATCTCCTTTATGAATTTTTAGAAACCCTTTTCTCATATTCTGATTTGAATGGATCTTTAGTTTCTAGTCCAAAACTAATAATTTGAAATGTTAAGAACCTTCATTTTAGATTATTACTATCAAAATTGACTATAGAAAATTTGTTAGTGTAGACATGATTAGTCAAAGTCCAATTGTTTATTTGAAATAAATTTGGAAACAAAATATTTAAAAGATAAGTAGAAACAAAATTTAAGAAAACAAATTAGGAAGAAATCCACAAAATCTAGAAAATTGGAAACAAAATCTTAGAAAAAATATATTATAAACAATATTTAAAACAATATCTAAATCTGAAATCTAACAAAAAAAAAAAAAAAAAAAATATAAAAAAAAAAAAAAAAAAAAAATAAAAAAAAAAAAAAAAAAAAAAAAAAAAAAAAAAAACCTATAAATAGATAGAAGCCATAAGGAAAAAGGACATAAGCTTGACAACATATTACATACTAAAACACCTTCTAACTTAGTTAAGTTATTTTTCTTATTTTATTATCTTTCTTCTTTGTTTTAAAGGGTTTGTGTATATATATGTATGCAGACGTGTGTATGTATATGTATGTGTGTATGTATGAGCACGTATATACGTGTGGTGTGAACTAATAAAATATTTAATTACGTATTGAAGTCCATAATCAATTTGCTTATTAATCTTTTAATCGTCACTCATTTAATTTTATTGATTTGAACAATAACAAACTCTTCCCTTTTATTCACTACTCTTTTTAAATAATACCTTCTGTAGAGATATATGAACAAGCATAAGACAATTCTAAGACATTGCATTGAATAGTCTACAAACTTTTTTATTTGGTTAAAAACTACCACAATCATCAAGTCTCCAACTTCTCGTAAAGAAAACATTATTTGCCATCTTGGATAGCATAACCAAGTATCAAAATACAAAGTCTGATCAATTAAAAAAAAAAATAGGACCAGGAGCACAACTAAAAAAAAAAAAAATCTTCTAATACTCGGTCCAAGATCTAAAAACCTATAAGTACATTTTGTTTAAAGAAAATATTTTCTTTCTGATTCTCATATTATTATCATTGTTCATATTGACTTAAAATTAAATAATAGTCTGCAAGTGAATATGATACGCGCACGTCATTACAAAAACTCATCCTCAAAAAGTTTCCAAATTAGCAAGGATATATCTTCTTTTTCACATCTCGGTTATAAGAATACTTTTGTTTAGCTGTTTTTATTTTCACACTATGAAGAACGAGAAAAAAAAAATTTAAGGACGAGAAAAAAAAAATTAAGGATTTGTAACAGATTAATTATAAAACCGTGAAAAACAAGCTGAAACTCGATAAATAGTTATGACTTTTTTTTTGGAGTAAGTATGACTTCGGTTTTTCTAACGTAATTTGTTATCATTGAGATCTCTAAAAGTATTAAAAGTTTAAAAACTTATTCAATTGTAATTTGCTTATTACTTCAGTGGTGCCATTTGAAACTATGGCTAAAGTTTACTTCTATGCTTTAGTGACATATTTAACGGTTAAACTCAATGGTTAAAGTTTACTTCTATGCTTTTGGCTGACATATTTAACGGTTAAATCCAATAACCAAAATATAAGCTCAACAAAAAACTTTATCAATAATTTTCTAAAACTAAGATTATAATAACGGACAGCGTACACTTTCTAGAGACTTTTTTTAACTTTAATAACTTACATAATATCAAAAGATCAATAAGTTTATTCAATTAATTTAGAAATATATTTTAAACTAATTTCATATTTATTCTAACATAGTACACATTTACTTGGATTTATTCTTTTTCTACTTTATCTCTCACCATCCTTTTAAAAAGGTTTCTTTTACATGTTCTTTACCATTGTGGTAGAAAAATGTGATTAAACATGTTCACGGGGTAGATACTTCACCTGTAACAATTTCCTGAAATGTACAACATGCAGTTTTTGGTGAGGCAAAAGCCTTGTCCTTTGGTTTATGTAGGTGCTTCCCTAAGGTTAATGGAGGAGGAGCTCTTGATGGCAATCTTACTTCAAAGGAAACAGCACATGTGGCACTTGAAGGATTTTATGTGGATGTAGAAATATGATATAATTATGTTAGGGAAAGAGTAAGGGCTCCTCTTTCTTTTCTAGATAATTTTTTGTTGTCATTGGTGTATCCATTTTAGTTGTATATGAAATTTTGTTACTGGTAAATAATAATAAAGATAGATATTTTCTTATATATACTGAATTTGAATATTTATTTATTTATTTTTATTATTTTGGATCTCATACATTATACACATTACATTTGGTGATTTCATTTAGTTTAGCGGAAAATACAGAGTTTGCCTCTGAAGTAAAACAACTTCATGCAAATGTTAGACAAATTTTCAACATATTAGAATCGTGCAATCAATAATTTCCAATACATTTTAAGACTAGAATTAGCTCCTGATGGTAAAGCTAGTATGTTAAGGGTTGTTTGAATTATATTAAGGATGATAAATAAACTAATTGTAGTATGTCTTGCTAAGGTTGTCTCGTTTGATAAAAAGATTTATATTAATTTGATATGAGTATGAATAATATTTTATTTTTCCAATTAGTACGGGGACAAGAATATGAATTTACGTATCTCTCTCGTCTCCATCTTCGTTTGTTATTTCCTATTTTGGTAATCCTTTGTTTTATTATTATACATTTGTTTACTTTTCTCAATTATTCAGTTTGTTCAAAATTTACAAAGTTTTTTCAGATTGTTAAGGTATTTTTTCTTCATCTTATCATAATTTTTATTACACATTTCTTTTTCCTTTGTGGTTTCATGTAAAATGGTTATTGCATTTTAGGAAATATAAACCTTAAGTTCATTATATCAAATAGTTTTTATACACATATTTGATTCTTTCTATTCCTTTTTAATATTTTTATGTACTATTCATTGAAAGTTTTAGATTCTCAATTTCAAATGTTTAATAATATAAAACTTTAGATTATTGGGTAATATGAAAAACTTATCTTCTGAATTCTCTTTAATCCTTTAGTTTTGTTTCATTTGAATAACCTTTATTTCGTTAAATAAATTTACGATTCAATCTGTTTGATATTCACCAAATTTACTCATATCAACAAAATATTTTTCGTTTCATCACTGTCTTGATTATAATTTTTTTCCTTTGTATACTTTTTGTTCAAAGAGTATATTATATTTAAGAAAATATATTTTTCAATTTCATCAAGACATTTGATTACTTTTTACTATTTATGGAATTGTTATTTGGTACTATCTTTTAATATTTACGGAATTGTAATTTTTTTTTTTTAACATATGAAAAACAAGTAATCCTTCAAAGGAAACACTACACATGACAGCCAATCCACAAAACCAGCTAGGAAAAGCAAATATGTGCAATAAGTGAACTGGCACACATTTGAAGGATTTTACGAAGGTCCAGAAACAGAATTTAATTATTTTAGGGAGAGAAAGTAGGAGGTAACCTCTCTCCTCGTCATTTTCTTATCTGGAATTCTCTAAGCCATCTTACTTATATGAAACTCGTTGCTAGTAAATAATATAGAACTAGAAATTTCCTCGTACACTAAATCTGAATTTTTATCCATTTCCTTCATTATTTTGGATCTCAAACATTATACATATTACAAAAGAATATGAGTGATTTTTTATCTTTCATTTTGTAACTTTATTATTACTTTTGATCCTTTATTTTTATCATGATTTTTTGAAACTTATTGTTACTACTATGATGAAAACTTGGTTGAAAATTTTTTGAGGAGAGACAACTTTCAATTCAAATTTCAAAGATACAACAAAATTTATTCAAGTGAAGCTTGCAAGATTGATTTTATTGGAAGTTTTCTAGATTTCTTTGGGCAACTATATATCTTGACTAATCCTGATGAATGTAAGAGAGAAAACCTATATTAACTTGGACATTTCTTAGAAGACTTAAGGCAAGTTTTGTTGGATAATTCGAAGGGACAATACCGGAGAGATCTCACAAAGAATGAGAGTTAAGCCAACATATAAGGAAATGACACCACCTTCAACCCAAAACCTTAAAAAGTTTGGTTTGTGGGTCTTCTTTCTTATATGTTGCTCAATTTTCTCATTCATATCCAATGTGGAATTTAGACTCACATTTGAATACCTAACAAGTTTTGGTTATGTTCGTGGAGGGTTTCTTCGAAAACAACATGATAAAGGTGCAAAAGTTATGGCTTAGGTGGGGTGATGTTGTTGAATATCTTTCTTCATCTTTTTGGAAAGTCAAAAAGTGGGATTATGTTGTGATTACCCAATTTTAGAAGTGATTTAAGTGGTGAGAGGAGGTTTGGCCAAAACCTGTGATTGAAGGTACTTTTTGGTTTTCTTGGAGAAACACAAGAATGTGATAAGGGTGTACGTTGTGAGATATTCTTGAAAAGCTTAAAGGATAAAAAGACAAGGAATGATTGTGACCCTTTAATGTCCCATGACATACTTTTTGTGATTATAAAGAGAAAGGAGAGGTTACTTAGACAAATTATCTAACCAAATAATACTTTTATTTAAGAACTCAGAGACTTTCAAAAGCTCAAATGAATAACACTCTTAAAAAGATATGATTCGATTATAAGAGTTCCCATTATTATGACATCGAAATCTTATTTATAAATGTGATATTTGAATTCTCTACTAAGGTGAACACTTCCTTATTCTTATTCTACTTTTGTATAAAAGGTATTTCTAGCATACGAAAGACTTCTATACTTTTTACATATTTATTTTCTTTTACTTGTCTTCTAATTAATTCTTCTTTAAACTCTTTTAATTAAAGACTTCATTTTACGTCAACTTGTGTGAGTCATTTAATCTCTTTGCTTTTCAATAAAATAATTCTATAAAATCTGCATTTAAGGGTTAATAATAGGTTAGGTTATTTGGTTAATTTACTTTGCATTGAAGTTTGCTACTTTGCATAATCATTGCAGTTTTAAAATTGACAAATTTGCATAAACATTTAATTTAGTAAGCATCCTTTACTATGAACGGTTGATAAATTTTACACACTAAGCATTAGTAACAAACGAGGTTAAAAAAATCTAATTATGTTAATTTAAAATATTCTTCATTGTATTAAATATTTTAATTAATATTTTTTATCTTGTTAATTGTGTCATTACTCAATAGCTAGTCATTGTAAAAACTAAAACTAAAAAAATGTCGAAATCTAAAAATAACAAAAGCTATTACAAAGACTAAAATAAAAGTCATATTTATACTAACTTAGAAAAGACCAAAAATAAAATTAAAAATAAAAAACCAAACGAGAAATTGTTCTATTTAAAAGAGGAAAAGCTTAAATTGAAAATTATACTTAACGGACAAACTTCCATTTTACATAAGGATTGTGAGAAATAAAAGTTTTACGATGATTAAATTATAAGTTCTTTAAATATGGACCAAATGAAAATATCTATTCCTTTTAAGTCCTCTAACGAGGAAACTGATATTCCTTTGCATGAATATTATTGGTTATATATTTTTTTCCCGAGAGTGATTGCATGGAAAACAACAGCACAGCCAAAATATTGAAAAACATATTCTGGGGGCTGATGTATCTAACACTTTCAAGTCTTTGATTATAATGATTAGAGATCACTTCAATCCCTCATACCCAAATTAATTTACAAGGTAGAACGCTGCATGCAACAATCAAGTTCTGGTGCTTTGCCATGAAGATGTGACACTTTACTGATGAGCTTATCATTCCAACAGGTCTTGCTCATTTTCCAAATCCCATACAGCAATTCTTCCATCCAATCCTGTATATTCAATGTGCATTAGCAAAAGCAGCCTAGTCGAGACTAACATTATCAGCACAAAAAATAACAAAAATTCAGATGATCATCATTCTCCATTAACCTGATGTGCTGAAACGCCTTATCATTGTGCCATGATCCCCAAGAGGAACAATACAACTACAAAGCCCAAAAACCAATCCAGTCGTTAGCATTTTATATGAACTAAGTTCCATGAATCCAACTGTAATTGTGTTGCAGGTAGTAGGGGCATAAAAATTGAACAGAACAATGGAAACCGCTACAATATAGTGGAATTGAAGAAGCTAGCATTTTACAAAGAAAATATGTAACATAACCAATCACAATTGGAGAAAGTACGGGGTCATGAAGGGTATACATACTTTATACAGTTCTCATGAACAGTTCCACGAGTTCTTGAAGTTTCAACTGAATCGTTGTTCACTCCATGCTTTGATTGGCCATAAAACTTCACAAATGCTTCAGAGAACTGATTAAAAGACAGAATTTGACAAATGAAGGAAAGAGTAAAGCTCCAGTTAATAACATAAATAGAAATACTACTAGAATAAACGAAATATCTACAAGCCTACAATTATGAACTTGTGCCAACCTATCTTAAGCTTGATTCAGCTATCACAGCTCACATTACAGTGAGGTTTAGATAATAGGGAAAATAATTAATTACATTTTCTGTATCTCCATTAACCAATGTGCAAATTATGTCCCTCGATAATCTTTTGTTCCAGTATATCATTAATGAGTTAGAGTTGATGAATTAATACGAGTAGATGACAGAAAACCAGTTGAAGTATTTGGAGATATGCAAAAAAGGCCAGTGGTGGCACCTATGCAGAAAGTAGATCACGTTGGCAGGTGTAGGAGTAGGGTGCTTTAGTCAATGATGGATCAGTTCGTTTTCTGTTGGACAATTTCTTTATAACCAGTGTTTTTGCTTTTAAAAGACCTTTCACAGCTATCTTGTGTTACATACAATTTACAATAACTACACTATTCTGATTTTCAGCAGTAGGTTAATCCTTCCTTGAGGATATACATCCTTCACTAATTGTACTTCCCATTTTCTCTAAATAAAATTTCATTTTCATTAAAATATGTCAACTAGTTACGCATGTACCTTGGTAGGTAAAACAACAACTATTTTTCATTAATTTGTGGGGTTCCAGCTAAACGCGGGCACGACAAGAGTATCTTCATTAGATATAAAATGAAAGTTATGATCCCCCCAAGCTGACATCATTATTTTTAGCTGACAATTCTCTTTGATCTGTCTAATTTGACAAATCTAAGTGTGTCAGAAGGACCAGGAATTAGGAATGGCAATGAGTCGGGACGGTTACGGATTGACTATCCCATTACTATCCCAAAATAAAAACTCATCAACATCCACAATCCAAATGGGTATGAATTCTTTATCTTCATCCTCATCCCCTTTTGGGAACAAGTATACCTGTATCCACCCATTTTCTACGTCAAACGTCAAGAAATTATTATTATAAATATGTCAAATGAGAGTATCAAACAACAATTGAATAAAAATTAATATTATAGAAAAAAGTAAAAATGATCAAATATATGATCTAAAAATAAGTTATGAAACTAATAAATTAAAAGTGTTTTAATAATTTAAAACTGGAACGAGAATAGAAATGGGTATTGGAACAAGGATGGGGACAAAAACAGGACAGATATGCATATCTGTCATCGTCCTATACCAATACTCGTATGGAGTCCCTATACCAATACTCGTATGGAGTCAATGCGCAGATTCCATCAAACTTGGGACCAGTTCATTTGTCGTCTCTACCAACTCCATCAGTATTTTCACGTCAGACATTACAATTAATGAAATTGATTTCCAGCATGAGATTCATGTTTCACATAGTTGAATATTGAATAATCTTTTGCAAGAAATTCAGTTACCTGTGAGCCATATCTTGATCCAGAAGATATTGCTTTCCGTTCTCCGAGATATCTGACAAAACTCCTATAGATAAAAAGAAAAAAAAAAGACACATCAAAAGATTAGTAAAAATAAATGAGAAAGCAAACACTTTTCTTCACCTAGAAAGATATTTAAAAGCGTGATTATGTAGAGATGAAAAAACACAATAATTCTAGCTCTAGTAGAAGGTAGAAATATTGCATACAATAGGCCCAAGTCAGTTAATAAGGAAAATCTTAAAAAACACAAATATGAATTTCCACGTACCAAATTCCCCTTTCATCTGCCGCAAAAACCATTGGGTTGCAATCAAATCCTACACCGATCACTTTTCTCTCAGAAACAAAGAGTACCTGAAAAAGGTCATAGGATGATCCACCAGTTCCAAACAAATCAGTAAATATGCAAAAAGGAATTGGGAAACTAAAAGTAGACAGACAGGGTGGATGCTGACCCACATCACGGAGGGGCAAATCACGGCACGCAACATTTTGGGCCAAAGGAGAAGGACCAACATCATCAACAAAATATATCATAGAATTATGACCTGTATAAACAAATACAGATGGTATGTTAGAATCTTGTAAATATTATTAAGATTAATTAAATAGATTCTATATTTATGTTATGAGCTTAAAATTACTGAATAAGTTGTAATTATATTCCCAATATCTTGTAATTATGTTTTCTACCCTATAAATTCAATAGCTCCTTCGAGGGTCCAAACACGAGATTTATCCCTAGGCTCTCTTGTTTCTCTGTCTCGACATGGTCAAAAATAAAAGACACAGACAGATTAAATAAAATACAATAATTTCAGAAGATTCCGTGATTTTACATAAAAGGCCAGTAATTTTTGAATATATCGTGTCGAAAAATACATTTGTGCATCATGAAAACCTAAAACACCTTATAGTACCAAAAAGTTTATCTTTAATATTCCTCTTTTATTAAACTATAAAGCTGATAACTAAACCTCAGCAGAAGCATCCAACTTGCAGCCATGATCTTTTAAGCTAGCCAAGCGTAACCATCAAGAGGAAAGAATTTTCTCACCTACATATGCTAGAGTATTGCCACTTGGCGACCACTTGACTCCAAATGTCCAAGATGACGAGAGATCGAGCTGAACAATTAGCTGTTGAACAACAAAAACAATATTAACAGAACATACACTTAGCCAACAGTCTTTTAATTTCATTTCTCTCATTTCTTCTGTTTCTTTAGCAGATAGAAGAAAAAAATGTTAAAAACAAACTAATTAGATATTCAGTTCATTATTATAATCTTATACAAATATATTCTTTCAACTGCAGTTAGCCGCTGATCAGTATGTTAAAATAGATAAATCCAGACATCAAACCTTTACAAATTACTTTTTTAAAAATAATCAGTTTCAATTTTACAATCAACAACAGGTAAATAGTATATTCATAGGATACTTAACAGGCTTCATAAGCAATGTATTTATTGCAACATGTATGCAAATTTATATTACATTAAGCTGATCATAAATATAAAAAATTCAAATGTGGAATAAGAGTTAAAATTGAACCTCTCCAAATTTTGAATCTTGAGAAGTACCTTTTTTCGAATCCCTGTGCCAATTCAACAAACATTTAAATTTGAATGATATAAAAACATAAACAGAAAAAGTCAGCCACAGTCAAAGATCCTTTTATCATACTTTGCATCAACACCTCTAATAAAGGTGGAGAATACTCGGCATTTCCCATCTGTGGATGTTGTTGCAAGAAGAATCTGCAGTTAAAAAGAAAAACAAAAATGTTGCGCATAGGGGTTCTTTTACATCACATAAAAAAATATACTTCAAAATACAATTATCTAATGTCATAAAAAAAACACATAATTATCTAAAATTTGATCTGGAAACTAATAATTTAACAGGCCAAGACGTTATCTGGATAAAACAATAGAGGAAAAAGGAATTTAGAAAACAGCACATAAATAAATATCATATATTTAAGATATAGGATGACATATAAATCATAATAACTATCAACAAATATTGCCATATGGAAAAAATAAAAAATAAAAAAGAAACATTTAGAGAATTTTCAGCAAGCCAAGCAAATGCAACCTGCCTTAGACCTAGAGCTGACTTGGTATACAAAAAAGGCTTTCAATAACTACTATAACTAAAAACAAAAACTTGGAACATCAATTTATCTATACATTCGAATATAATATATATATATATATATATATATATATATATATATATATATATATATATATATATATATATTAGAAAGCCAGACTAACATTTTCTGGATGCCAAGAAACACTTGTCACTGAAGAATCATGTCTTTTCCTGATGAGTTTGCTGACCCACCTGCAAAAAAGATACAAACATAAAATAAAGTAATAAACTGAAAAGAAAAGAAAGATCTAAGAACTATTTTGAAAGTTTGATGTTCCAATTCTATCATCTCTACCCACAGCTATGGTCACGGATACGATACTAGCATTAGATATGACACGTATCTACCACAATGATTCATTTCATCTTAAAAAATATAGGATAAGATACGTTCAGGTATGTTTAAAGTATATATCTATGTGCGTATATAATTCACAAAATAAAATAAATGTTATATCTATTCATATATATAATTCACAGAATAAAATAAATGTTATTATAACTTTTTTAATAAACCATATTAAAATTGAAAATCATTATTAAATATTATCCAAATGTATATACAATAGTGAGAGTGAGAGTTGCTTCTATCAACATTTGCTGTCACAGCGTGGAGATTATCGGATCATTTTCAGGTTGATGTAAGCATTATTTTTTTAATAACTACAATTTTGCCATTACTGATTGCTCTTCTAGTCACTGTTACTTTTAAGGATAATCAATACATTTTTTCTCTCTCTTCAGGTAGCCAGGCAGGCAGGCTTTAAGAGATCCTTTTGCTGATGGAGTTAATTAACAGTAGCCTAATCAATGTACATTTTCCACGACTAAGTCATTCAATGCAGTGAGATTTACATCTTTGAAACCCCAAGTAAGATTCATAATGGCAAAAAATTTATTGGACTTCACAGGATTTTATAGGGGTTTTAAACTGCTTATATTTTAGGGAATTTTAAACCATGAGGAAGTGCCTAGAGTTATGAAACCGTGGGTAAGTTTTCAATTTTCGGGTTGCTCTAATAATCATTAGTCATGGTGGTGTTACAACAGAAAAGTCAAACCGCAGATAGGGCATGTAACAGGGTTAAATCCACTGAAAATGAGAAAAATAATCATGCTAAATTCATTTCATTTTTATTGTAGCGAAGATGCTAAATAACTAGGGAAATAAAATGCATTGAAACATTAACAAACCAGTTGTTATCCTGCTCATAGTAGCATATACAAACAGTTTTGGCTCCACTTCCCACTGCAAATTTGTTTTCTGCCAAAATATAATTTGGAAATGCATCATAACCATAACATATAACTTCAAACAACAATTTACAAAATAGTTGATAAAAAAGGCTTAGACAACTATTCTAGAAAAATCACAAGAAAAGATATCACAAAGAAGGTGCAAGCACCTGAGCAAGGAAGGACAAAAATGGCACCTTGGAGGATCAAAACCTCCTATATTAACATTACACCCAAGACTTGGGCAAGTTAAAATTTGATCTAATACAAAATTGCACCATATATTCATGACAAGGGCATAACTAAAGTTGGCTTATGATAGCCTCTTAGTCATTACAACTTCCAACACAACACAGACACTTAGTGTAATCTAACCGTGCAGAGGGTGGAGAAGGAAGCAGAGTTTTCACTCCAACACAATTACTTTAATTATGGGATGACTTGGACACAAAAATTTGTGTAACAAACTTAGAAGGATGACAACTCATAACTTATTTTTTTCCCTGCATAAAGTTTCATGAATATATAAACATGTCTCTGCTTAAGCAAAAAGCATACAGAAACTGAACCATGGCAACATGCTTAATACCTTTCGGACTCCATTGAACACAAAGAGCAGCACGGTTTAGTCTAAGGATAACAAGAGTTGGCACCCATTCTGATTCTTCAAGGTTCCAGACATATCTACAAAGAACACATGGTTCGCATCTAAACTTGTTATTATGTATTGTGTATATATAAAAAATGCAATGTTCAAAAGTCACCAAGACCAAGGGTGACAATTCTAATGTTCTAAATCACACAGGCACTCACGAATTCCGATCATGGGATGCAGTAACTATTCTATTTGATCTTGCACTCCAGTCTATCCCAGAAATTACCTGGTCATGCTGAGAAAAAAAAATAAAACAAACCACGAAATGAAACTATTCATAAAATCTCCAACCAAATTAGTTTATCAATAATAACCAGAATTGGATTATAAAAGAAAATCAATCATTATATTATTGGCTTGCTACTAGAGACGCAGATAGTAGTTCATAGAACAATATAATATACACTTAAAAAATAATACAACTTATTGCTTGAAAATTGCATTTATTCTTACTGCATGTCCAATCATTTCTGACAATCGAACATAACCTTTTAATCACTAAGCATCAAAAAGACCAGTTTTAAATATCTTCTACTGTGATCAAATCCAGAAGCAAGAGTACAAATTAATAACATATATGAATTGAAAAAAGGATAAATACTAGCATACTACCTTTTGAAGAACATACACCTTTTCCCATTTGTCTTCAACCAACCTATAGATGTGCACTTCATTACTGTTTGGACATAAAGCAACCACTACAGAAGGAGATAAATATATTAAAATATTTGAAGAATTAACAAAACCAGTAATAATACGCCTTAGAAATAATAAAAAGAAGATTTGTTATTGTAAGCCACATATTTTCGAATATAATATGATACATGAAATGTTAAAAAGTTTGCATACATATTCATGAAACAGTAAAACTGTCAGCGATGATATCTGCATGAAGCATCTTAAATTGTTCCACTGTTTGATGAGCTTTACAACAATTATGTCTAGTGACAAAATCACCAATTTGGTCCAAAACAACAACTTAAAAATAAATTTCCTATTATTAATGCATTAGCAAAAAACAACTAAATATCAGAAAATATTCACACTATAATTTTCCTAATTGAGATCAAACTTCCAACTTCAAACATATTTTGATTACACATTTCGTGAGAATAGCTGTCAATCTTGGATTGTGGCACAGAGAGGCCAGCTATGAAACACACTATAGAAGGATAGTAGATAACGAGATGACAGCTATACCACTTACCAAAGAATCAAAAATATAATTAAGATATTCAGAATCAAAGTCATATTCAGAATAGGACAGTGGGGGGTTGAGAGACAAAATGTGATTGGGTCAACAGAGAATGAGCAGATGGGCATAGGAAATGCATGATTGAGAAAACACAAGACCCAGGGACCAGCAATACTAGTAAACGCTGGGAATGACCGTGAGTACTGTCAGCAATCAATGGACTTCGGACCATAAGTTTCAACTTACAAGTCAATTTTATGAGGTTAAGTTTAACTTAAACCCTTTCTAAGATGGTCTAAAAGCTTATTCTAGCAATTGTTTCTAGGTTTAACATGTTACCCGCTATTAGGCACCTATTGGACCACCCGTTAATATATAGTCTCACTCAAAATGTTCAATTCTCAGTGTGAAAGAAGTATGGTGGAGATCCCATATCGATACAATCCTCTTTTTCAAACTGGTTTTGTGATATTAAGTTAACCTAAAACTCCTTCTACGAATAAAAATATTAAAATAATAGGGTTAGGAACGTCCGAAAACGGACCAAAATGAGGCTTTACCCTCAATGTGCAAAATAGCAGTAAGAAGAGCAGCAATTTTAGCTGCAGATGGCAAAGCAACACACATGATGTTAAAGAGCTCCAGAACTCTCCGTTTACGAAACACTTTAGGTCTCACCCATTTCGACCCAAACAAAGTGAACAAAACTTATTTTTCAACCTCCTAGCTTCTCCCCTCCCCTTGTCCAAAAATTTCACATTGCACACTACAACTTCTAGTACCTCTCACTCAAGTTCTTCAACACGTCCTATGCTCTGCTTTGGGTCCACAACTTAGTACCTCTCGCTCTAGTTTTATATACATCCATGACTGAGGTTTACATAATATAACCAAGTCTATTTTCCGACTTAAACAATAACATTCTCCCACCATCACAAAGCAGACTAGCTTGTGCACAACTCAAATAAATTCAAATCAGATTTAAATCAGAAACGAAATTACTCAAACTGATCATCAAAACAACCGACCAAGTTACACAACTTCCCTAATCTTCCAAGTTTCAGGAACCAAAAGCTTCCTAATTCAAGTAAAAGAAAACATCAACACTCGACAAGTAGCGATTATCAGCTTCGTAATCGAACAATGTTTCCCCAGAAGGTTTCCCGCTTCCACCGACCACCGACTCCGCTCGATTTCAAATGAAAAGCTCAAATGAAAACAAAATATCGGATCCAATCAAAATTTCATCAACAAAAAAAACTCAAAATTCCATCGCCGAACAGAACATATCCAAAATTAAACGTCCGCCGAATCAGCCTTCCTAAAATTTGTAAAAGAAAAATAATGCCGTCCTCTGTTCTCTCTCGAAACAGTGAATTTTGTCGGAATCCAAACCCGAAAAAAAAAATCGAAAGAGAGAGAGAGAGAGAGGATAATTACTAGATTGATCGGCGCTCCAGGCGTGGCAAGTGATGCATTGCGCGAATTGGTGAACCGCCATGACCGCCATTATTTGTGTTTCTATCTTGTGCAGTGAGTGAAACAAAACGAGATCTGGCGGTGAAGTGAAGTGAAGGAGGTTACGTTAGGGGTTGTTTTGGTGTTCAAGAGAGATTGAGATAAGCATCCATAAGTGCTTCTCTTGCCGTGTTAAGGAGACGAAAATGAGTATATGCCTCTCCTACGCTACGTCCTAACTAAAACTTACTTTTGATCACTCTGCTTGCTTGAGACCAGTTATTAATTTTTTTTAATTACTTATGGTGATTTACTTAAATAAAATTTATAGTAAAATATATAAAAAAAATCTTGTTTCTAGTAAAATTATTAAATCATGGTTGGAAATTATAATAAAAGAGATGTGAATATAATTGTCTCTTAAAAAACATATATGCAAAAGAAATTGAGGAAAAGCTGGAAAATTAATAAAGATGAGTATGAAATAAAAGGGTATATTTCTCTAAAAAGAGTTTATAAATATAAATATAACTACAACTATAAATCTACCTTAATTTTATAGTATTATTTCAAGTTAAACGATTGTGTTTATTTGCATATTATAATCTACGTTTTCCAATTGAGGAAAAATCGAGAAAGCATCAAAAATGGGATGCAATAGAACGATAGATGGTTATTCCTAGTTGAGAGAATAATGTTCATTAAATCAATTCTCAATGTTTTACCTTTATTTTTCTTACCCTTCTTTAAATTACCCAGATCAGCAAGGAAGGAGATCACAAAAGTTCAAAAAGAAAAACTCTTTATAATAGTGAGATCATGAATGGAGGAAAATAAGATGGGTAAAATAGAAAACATTATGCTAGTACAAAAAGAAAAGGTAGCATTTGGTTAAATAAAAAAGGGGTTACCTATTAAAAATATAGGATTTGTGTAAAGAAGTTATTGTTAGGAAAAAGTCTAACACTCATAATTTTTGTTAAGTATTAAAAGCAATTAAGTATAAGATATGATCATGTTTTGTATATATATTTTTAGTTTAATAAAAGATCATATAAGATGTAAGTGTTTTCTCTATCAGATGATATGATACTATATAGTCTTATTTCATGTTTAATAAGTGGAAACTGCTCAACAGTCAAAAATATATCTACAATAACTATATACTTTTGACGCGTATTTAAAGACATTAATCTAGAAGAAAAATGAGAGAGATGAAGTTGCTAATTTAAATGGAAAAGAATTCCTATACATAACTTTTGTTTATTTCACTATCCTTACAAAAAAGAAACACTAATTATCAGTTGTGTTAATTAAGTAAGATCCTTACAGATAGTAAGAATTAACGTTAGAATTAAGTGTATGTATAATTACTGGTATTAGTTACTGAGTCAGGTGATTATGTCTGATTACATTAAATATTGTATATTGTGCATATTATCAATGTATAAATGTGTAGAGTAATTAATCTCACTTCTAAATTTATGCACAGGTGAAAGGAAAGAAAAATGACTCAAGCTGAAAATGAAACATTTGATCGAATCAAGAAAATGTACAAGAAAGAAGATGTAATTGTGATCCTCGTCCATGTTTTTGTTTTCTTTATTTTTTGTTGGAGAAAGGTGACTGGTCTACGTTTTGCAAATCTTTTCTGCTTTATTTTCTAATGTGTTGATTCTAAAATCATAATTGTCCAACCTATTAGAGAGTGTCTAATAATATTAAGTCTAGTTAGACCATTTATCACCTATATTATATGGTATTTTGTTTAAGTGTTAGTAATATTATATTATCCTTGTATTCTATGTATAAAGGCTTTATATTTTTGGAGTACAATATATATGTGATATACATTGTATCACATGAGATATTATATATACATAGAAAGTCTTCCATTATAATGTAATTATTTTCTTTTATTTCTATTCTTGTGTATTATTTTGTTATTGTCGAACGAACCAAACAATTGATAGTGGTTGTGAGAAGTGTTATATGAATCAGAAACTTGTGAGTAGAACACTTTGATTTCAAGGAGAAATTACAATGTGTCATGATGACTTACACATGAGAGGGAAATTATGAAAAATTCAAATGTGGAGTTGAAAGTCTTATTAAGTGAAGATGAGCAAGATTAAAAACATATAAGGAGAAAGACTCACAAATTCATTATCTTAAGATTTTAGATTGAACGTATTATAAAGTTTCTTATAAGTTAATTTATATCTCATTTGATCTAAATTTTCCCAATCTACCAATTTTTTTGACTGTTTTTACTTCGAATAATATAAGTATTTTTTTTAAATACTAATATGATTATCAATACTTATTAGCCTTAGATTTTCAAAAGATAATCCTTTAATTTTTGTACTACTAGTCGTTACATATTTTTTTTAAGACTCTTTGCATATGATTAAAAGACTATGTAGTTTCTTAAATAAGAAGAGTATTCCACTTATACTACAATACATTTTTAATGAGAATATCTTAATACACTATATATTTCTTCACCAACATTTTATCTCTTCATTTTTTTAGAACTATCATGTCCTCTTTGATTTATTGGATCTCCTTTTATACATCTTCTTACACACTTTTAATTATTTCTTATTTCAAAAACACAAATTTGTATATATATAATAATTCATATAACAAAATATGTTTATTATGTATATTTTTAGGTTTTGTTTAGATTAAAGGTGAGTGGTTACTTTATTATAGACACGATTAATATGATAGAATAAATTTTCAGTATATATTTAAAAAATAATTTTGTAAAATAATTTTTGAAAAATAATTTTAAAATAAAATTTTATTTGATAATAAAACCATTATTATCAAATCTTATATTTCAAAATATAAAATATATCAAAATAAATTACTATATAAAATATAAAATTTAAAATAATTTATTTTATTTTATTTATTGATAGATATATATAAAGTCCAAGAATCCATATGAATAAATTGAAATTTAGGGTTTATATCCATAAAAAAGACAAAATTTAAGAGTTAGGAAACAATTGTCAAAATTTATTCCAAATTTTTAAATAATAATCGAACAAATAAAGTTATTGTTAGTAAGAATTCAAGCATCAGAGTGGCGCAGCGGAAGCGTGGTGGGCCCATAACCCACAGGTCCCAGGATCGAAACCTGGCTCTGATAAAGAGTGGCTTCCGTTTTCCTTTCTTTTTCCTATTTCATTCTTCTGCACAAAACTATGAACTTAGATCAAAATTCAATACTCCATAATTATATCTTTTTTATGAAAATTCTTGTTAATTATAATTATATTTGAATGACCTATGTCCCTCACTAAATTTTGATCATTTTCCTCTTTTTTTTTTCGATATCCTATGTTATTCATCTAATTCAATTTTCTCATTTTTAAATAAAAATTTTAATTAACTTTATAAATTTCAAGATATAATTTAGTGCCTGTAGTTTATAAGAAACCTATAAATTTGTATTTTCTTTATATATTAGTATTAATATACGTTTTAAATTAAAAATAAATGAATATAAATTTAGAATAGTGAGTGTCATTTTGAAGAGTCATTTCACCACTTAAATTATTAACAAATTTTACACAATGTTATGGATTAAAATAATGATGACAACAAGTTTAGAATTATTAAAAATTCTATAATAAAAATTCATTTTTTTTAAACGAACTAAAAATGTATTTAAATATTAAATTAACCGAAAGTTAACATTTTAGTTTCATATACAGCGATGATTTGATTTTCTACTCGATTCATTTTTTTTAATCATTACTTATTTTGGTGTGGATCGTATAGGTACGTTTTTGCATTATACTTAATGGTAACAATGTTATTAGTTTTCTCTTTAACACAAATTTTCAAATTAGTAAATGATAATATCATTAAAAGTGTTGTTGATGGATTCCCATATATATATATATATAACTTTTGAATTTAAAATTTATAAATTAAAATCAAAGTGTAGAGATATAATTTCTCCCCATAAGTTGTGTAAAAGTAAGATTTAATCAAATAGATAATGGAAATCCATAAAAGAAAACATATGAGTAATGAAACAAATATGAAATTTATTTTTAATGGATAATAAAATCAATAAAGTAAATCATAGAGATGAAAGATCAAATAATAATATTTGGCAAAATTGAAATAAACACAAAAGAATGGAAGAATCAAGAGGAACTCAAATCAATTTCACAATGAAATATTTTCTTCGTTACAAGACTCATGACTATTTGGTTGTAAAATTGAAGAAGAAATCAAAACATGAACGGGATTAGAAGAGGATAAACATGTCGCTTGATATGAATTTGAAAATGAAGGATTACTCAAGAAAAAAAAAAGTTTCAATAAAGGTCAAATTCTTCCTCCACCCCCATACCCTCTTCCTGCACCCCATGCAAAATTTTAATTTCACAACTGCTTTTGTTAAAATTATCCAAATACCCTTCTTTTATTAAGCAACTTGAAAATTTCTGGCAGGGCACCCGGATGAGACCATCCGGTTCTCATTTTTTGAAATTTGAGAACCGGACAACCTGACGTCCGGTTCATAAATTGTTAACCGAATGGACTGGATGGGGGTGCCATCCGGTTTGTAAGTTGTGAACCGGACGCCACCCTGTCCAGTTATCATAAGGTAAAAAAATTGCAAACCGGATGGGTGGTAGGTGGACCTCATCCGGTTTGTAAATTTGTGAACCGGATAAAGGTGTCATCCGGTTCACATTTTTTCAATTTTTTTTTTTAAACTGCATTGTGACAGATTGGTGAGGAGCATTAATGTACTTGAAAGTAAAAAAGAAATGAATAGTCTCTTCTTTTGCTGCTGTGTTTACTTCTCATTCCAATTTCCAACCCCAACCCCATTTAAATGAAGAGTCTCTCCTCTCTCCTGTTGCATTTCATCAATTCATTGGTTCAAATGAAGAGTCAAAGAAGAGTCTCCTTTGCTGCATTTCAGACAGAGTGTCTCTTTGACTTTTCATTTGCCTTAATTAAATTAATTTAATTTTATGAAAGTCAATGAATCAATGAAAGAAATTCATGGAGAGGAGAGACTCTTCATTTAAGATGGGGTTGGAAATTGGAATGAGAAGTAAATACAACAAGAGACTCTTCATTTCTTTTTTACTTTCAAGTATTAACTGGATGGTGATAGGTAACAACTAACCAACTCCTCTGCTCCTCCCCAATCTATATTAATTTTAATTGGGTGGTGATAGGTAACAGCTAACCAACTCCTCTGCTCCTCACCAATCTGCCACAGTGCACTTTAAAAAAAAATTGAAAAAATGTGAACTGGATGACACCCTTATCCGGCTCACAAATTTACAAACTGGATGAGGTCTAACTACCACCCATCCGGTTTGCAATTCACAAATTTACCTTATGACAACCGGACGGGATGGCGTCCAGTTCACAACTTACAAACCGGATGGCACCCCCCATCCAGTCCATCCGGTTAACAATTTATGAACCGGACCTCAGGCTATCCGGTTCTCAAATTTCAAAAAATGAGAACCGGATGGCCTCATCCGGGTGCCTTACCAGAAATTTCAAAGTTGCTTAATAAAAGAAGGATATTTGAGTAATTTTAACAAAGGCAGTTGTGAAATTAAAATTTTGTATGGGGGTGGAGGAAGAATTTGTCTCAATAAAGTTATAAAAATGTCTTTGAAGAATTTGCAATTAGTCTTATTGGATACTTAAATTGAGTGTTTAATGTTTTTATTAAGAAAGGTTAAAAAGTTTAATGATTTTATTAGGAAAGGTTAATTTTTTTTAAATATTTACTAATAATATAAATGAAATTATCTTTAAGTAACAAAAAGAGACAATAAACACTTTTATTTTACATTTATTCACTTCTAACATAGCCTACATGGATTCTTTAAAATAATTGTTTATATATATTTTTTATTATTATTTTGCATTACATAAGTATACAAAGTCTTTCCAAACTATTTATTAAATTGTCATTGAATTTAAACACAAATACATAACACATATTAAGTACACAAAGTGTCTACAAGTTATACAATAATAAAGTGTTCTTTCCCATGCTTCACACTCATTCAAACAAATATGAAATAAAAGCACTTTATCTAGAGAATAACTTATACATAGGTGAATAAATTACAACATAAGTACTCTTGTTACAAGTTGTTTAGAAAAAGATATTTCTGAATCACTAGAAGCTATTAAAGAATGAATAAATATTGTTTTTGTATGTTCATCATCAAATATTCATGTGCATGACAAACTTTTATTTATATTTATCATAAAAAATTTATCATGACCTTATATTTTTTCTTTGTCCTTGGTGTTGTAGCTTTTCAATATGAATATTTGACTTTAAAGTAAAATTTCGCTACAATATATATATATATATATATATATATATATATATATATATATATATTTTTTTTTTTTTTTTTTTGTTGATAAGTTTTATCATAGCAACTATATTGACCATACTAGCTATACTAAATATAATCACATAGAGAGAAATATATGCAATATATGCGTGTTAGGATTTTCTTTAAAGAGAGTGAGGTGACCCTTTCAAACAAGTAGACAATCCCCTTAGGTAGTGTTCCATTGGAGTGTGCTAATATCATAATTGTCTGACTTTTTATTCATCTATTGCTTCCTCATGTTTTGATGTTTCTTTTACAAGTCTTCTACTTTTGGATCATAGATGATTCTTCATAAGATGTCTAATGAATGTATGTCTATTTTTTACTTAAAGCAACTTAGATTGATTCACACTTAATAAACTAATTAAATATACCAAAACTTATTATTATTTCTTATCGTCAAAATTTTAGGTGACATGTTAAAATATATGTAGACTTATCTCAAGTCATCTACGCCTTGACAAAGTCAAAATATGTGCAAATAAAAGTTGTCACTTAAATATAATAGATTCAAGATAAGATTTAAAGAGAGATGACCATACATGAAAATATAAAATTTTTGGTCAAGTGAAATTTCAAACTCAATTTTAAAAAAGTAAAGTCACTTACCTATGCCCTCAAATTCTAACTTCCAAAGGAAGCTTTGGGTGTTTGTTTTCCAATTTAAAATTATTGTGTCTAAAATATCATTATACTTGGAGGTGAGTATTTTTATTCCTGGTAGCATTATTTTAGTAGTGAAACAATAACTTTAAACTCTACAAATTCTAAATATTATTTATTTTTATTGAATAATGTATAATCTTCTATTTTAAATAGAAAACTAGATTTAATATTCTCTTCAACCTTTCGTCATTCTTCTAGTAATTATTTTCTAATAATTAATTTTATCTTATTGTAATTGCTAGATTCTTTTTTTTTTTTTTTTACTTTCG
>Ga0209489_104773_pt1 | contig 24569 bp, 10 predicted proteins | sample SiratrowhiteBW_FD_187527 | JGI IMG/M metagenome (GOLD analysis project Ga0209489, IMG submission 187527) | Root nodule microbial communities of legume samples collected from California, USA - Siratro white BW (SPAdes) (version 2) | ecosystem: Host-associated > Plants > Roots > Nodule | place...
TTTTTTTTTTTTTATTTTTTTATCGCGGAAGTGTTTTTGTACAATCGTTTATTTGTATATATATATTTTTTATTTTGAGGAATATAATGATCGAATGCCTTTTTATTGCGATTGTGTCTGTGAACTTCGTTTGGACCTTTGTTTTCCCAGTTTTTGAAGATGTTGTGCATGTCTGATTTTTGGGCGTAACTAGCCTGTGATAGCATTGTTGAGGAGCGCTCATTGTTGAAAGTTTGTGTTGCTGTTGTTACCTCTGCGTTTCGATCTCTGGTTTGCGGATAAGATAACTACTACGGAACTGCGGCATGATTGGTTCTGGTGGAATCGAATTGTTAATGGGCTTATGGAATGTGTTATCTGATGGACTTGGTATAGACACATGGTTTTGAGTTGTGACTGTAAAAGGGTTATACCTATGTTTGTGAAGTGGTGCTATAAACAAACACTGACTGTTTTGTGTTGGCTGATTCGTTGCATGAAGATCAGGCTCTTTTTGTAGTTGTTCTAACTTTGAATATAGTTGCGTGATATTAACTGCACTGGTGTAAAATATGATTTGAAACTTAATGCAGCATGTGTACAGGAGGTGGATGGGCGAACTTCAAACATGGATATTATTTCATTTGTTTGGCCGATTGAGTAAAATGAAAAATTATAATTGTTTATTGGAAAATTGATAGTTGATACATATGTGTTTTGCTGCTATTTCGATGACCAACAGAATTAACGGACCCTTTGTACTGTTCCTTGTGATTTAGGGGAATCTAAATTTTATGTAAGTTAATAATATTACTTAAAACCATCAGTAGTTTAAGTGCGTCATTCTTAACATTTTTTTTATTTATTGGCTCAGCTCCGTTTGGAGACAGGTTAGGTTTGGTAATAAATGGAGAAAATAATGAAGATAGCACTGTATTTTGCTGCCATTGGAAATGAGCATTTGAATGGCCTTGGTGACTGCTTGAAATGCATGTATTAGAGTGATGTTATAGACAAACGGTATCGTAAAAATAGAACTATAATCTAATTGACTACGGAATAGGATGTTGAGAATTTGCTGGTGCTAATTCAGACATTTTAAAGTTACCAGTTCATATAACTCCCATTATTCCCTTGAAATTTATGAAAGAGTACATCTATTAAATGTTCACACGTTTAATGTTGGCACTATAATTTATAATACATCTTCTGCACCTGTATGAATTATTACGATATGTCTCATTAATTGAATTATGTTTCTTTGTCCTCTTAATCAGGTCTTTCAATTAGGATTGAATGACCGTGTGGCGGCAACTAGACTATGACTTCAAGCATGTTGAGTGGGGAACGGAGGTATGTTTAAATTTGAGTGCTTTTGAAGCCAGTAAAGTGAACTGATAGTGAGGAGTTTGGGCAGCTGCATGTCCTGTGGTGTCGTAAGGGTTTGGGAAGTAAGTCATATAGTGAGATTTTTCTGAGGATATGGCAATTCGGTTCCATTGTTAAGTTGATTGAACACTAAGACCAGAAACCAGTGTATGAGTGTTATTATATTAAAAGATCTGAGAGAGAAGCAGCATACCTCACTGCTCACTCCTCCTCCATATTCTACTAACCTAATAACTTGATTTGCCAACTGAATATAAAAATACCCCCTCTACCCTTTCACTGCCTTTTGTAATGAAGTATATGGAATTCAAGCATGTTTCTTTTGGCACTCTGCCCAAATCCAGTAGTTGTTCTTAATCCCATCATGCCTTGCTATCTTACTTAGGCCATATCCCAGTATCTTATCCATTATCATAGTTCCCCTCAATGTGCACATGAATTATAAATGTATAACTTATTAGATGATTAAATAAAATTGAAATTGATGGTATTCTAACGCTGTTGCAGATGGGCCTCTTCTTCCAGAAGAGGTGGTATGACTGTTTTAGGGAAAGTTGCAGTTCCAAAACCTATCAACTTACCCAGTCAGAGGTATTTATGTTCTGGCTGAACACTTTTAACTTTTCCGTTAACTCTGATTGGGTTGCCATCTGAAAAATTTACCTCTTATTTTTCTCAAGGTTAGAAAATCATGGTCTGGACCCAAATGTGGAGATTGTTCCCAAGTGAGTATATATTTTTAGACCCAAATGCTATGACTTTTTCTGATGCCTTCGTTCTTGTAGTTTTAGATTATGGATGCCTGTCTGATCTTCTTTTATTAGGGGTACACTCAGCTGGGGTAGTAGATCATCATCTTCTACATCTAATGCATGGGGGTCTTCTTCTCTGTCCCCAAATACTGATGGTGGTGCTAGTTCGCCCAGTCACCTCAGTGCCCGTCCATCATCTGGTGGAAGTGGCACACGACCTTCTACTGCTGGTAGTGATAGGGTTCTTGAGCCTACTTCTAATTCATGGGGGTCAAATTCTCGGCCTTCATCTGCATCTGGGGTACTGTCAAAAAATCAGTCTTCATTGACATCATTGCGTCCTAGGAGTGCAGAAACTAGACCTGGTAGCTCTCAGCTGTCTCGATTTGCTGAACCCTTGACTGAAAATTCAGGCGCTTGGAATGCTGCTAGGACTACAGAAAAACTGGTAGGCTTCTGCTTAAAACTTGAGTACCAGTATTAGTTACTTTTGAAGAATTTATAAATGTGTTCTTTTGCTATTCATTGTTTATAATATCATGTACTGATTTAATCTAGCGTTTAAGATGTCCGGTCTTACAATGATTGTCACTGGAATTTTACATTTGTAAAAGATACTCCAGTTCCTAACCACTTTTTGTTGGTTAGGGGATGATCCACACCTTCTATGACTATGATTACTGGTTAAGACCTGGTTATAGATATTCCAAACATCATGTTTATACATTATGTTTTGGAATACAATCAAAATTGGTGTTTTGCCCTTGTATTCTTTGGTCCACCTGTCAATGTCTGCCTTTATTTTGCATGCATTGCTACCCCTGCTGCTGATAATAGTTTGGTACAATTGTACAAATGTAGGGAGTTACACAACCCAAGAATGAAGAATTTTCTCTAAGCTCTGGAGACTTTCCAACCCTTGGTTCTGATAAAGATAAGTCTGTTCTGAATTCTGAGTTGCAAGGTATCATCATACACTCATACTCTATAACTGTTATGGTGGTTGCTTTATTAATTAGAGTATTTGTTCCTTTATAGAGATTAGTTTTGCATTTTATGGTTGTATTTTCTTAAATTCAGAACGCATATTATTTACTGGTTACCTAATAATGGTTTTTACTTAATTTCTAGGATTTTTTGGTTATGTTGTAGAGGGATATCAATTATTCCCTTTAAAGTTTTTAATGTGTGTGGTTATTTGGCAATGCACTTATCCTCTGGTTTTGTAATCAAAATTCCTTTATACTATATTTTTTTTTATGTATAATTTGGAATGGTTGGAAGAAGATTCACTTATATTTTATGAATACGTATTATTTTTTGTGTCCAATTTGTGTTTGTTAGGATAGTTTATATTATCTAATGAGCAAAAAAGCTGTTTTGTGTTATATCTATAAGTAACATAGTATCCTAGGGGTTTCTTTTTTTTTTTTTTCTCTTTCCTTAAACTTATGTTGTAAGATTCTCATTCGTATGTGTGTGTGTATGTATGTATATGAACGAGAATAAATAGTGGGATCCTAGTTAGGATCTCTTAAAACACTTTTTCTCTTTAAGTCGGTATATGAGCATGTTGATCTCGCTCTGTTTGTCTTGTCCTTATGAGAAAGCATTTTCTTCCACTGTCTACTTTCTCCATTCATCACCATTTTTCTTTGCCAACCATTGGATGTGGAGTGCCTCTCCAAGCAAAGCCCAGCCCAATCAGTTGTGAAAGCTAGTTCTCTCTCATGCTCCCTTATGCGTTGCTTCTCTATTTGGCTTTGTCATGAACATGTAGTTCACGTGTCGCTCTTCAGCCATCGGAACACTGTTGCGTCATGTTCATCAGTTATGTTGATATCTTCTTTCTTTGTTTACCTTCCCTTTCGACATTGTTCACGTATAGGTTCTCTTGAACCCCAGGTGGCCTTTCCCCTTTTTTCTTTGTTTTGGATTTTTGTTGGAGCTATAAAAGGTTTATATGGTGGGCCTGCCCACTTGGTCTCCGGGCCTCTCCAATAAGTACTTCAAAAAAACTGAATGATAACATTTATTAATCTTGGTATGCTTTCGTTGAATGTTGGTTTCATGGCTAAGGTTTTCGTGATCAGTTGGAAAAGGACAACAATGAAATATCATGAAGTGTTGAACGGTGGAAGAAGCTGACTTCCAACTTTGTGCACTGCTACAGCAATCTGTGGGACCTATTATATTCGGGACCTTCAACATTGAAAACATGTAAATCCTTTTGGAAGTAGGCTTAGAGCGTCTTTCCAAATAATATTCAGAGGCTTTATGATTCTGTCCATAAATTGGCATTCTCAAATAGACAATTCATGGTATGAGGTCTTTAATTGCTAATGGTCAATTTGCCGCTGAGGAATTAAAAATGTTCTTAGAAGCTGACTTACTGGAAGAAATCAAGTAGAAGTTGGGGAAGATATATATGGTCATAATTCTCTGTGCAATGAATCCAAATTTTGATCATATTTAGGATCAAATTCTAATCGGAAAAGAAGTCCCGTCAATGGAGAGCTTAACATGTCTCTTTCTTTCTTCAAAATCTTAAAAGTATAAATCACTCCTCATGAGTCTGTGGAAGCTTCTGCCATGGTCTCTACTTGTGGTAGGGGAGGATGTGGCAGTGGAGGAGGATGTGGTGGTCAAGGACGTCACAATACTCCTAAAAGAATGGGTCGTACTCAAGACAGTTGTTACTCTTTGCATGATTTTCCTGACAAGACATCAAATATCTCCAAATTTGAAACAATTTAACCAAAAATTTTCTAATGAAGAATACCAAGAATATTTAATGGTAAAATCTAGCAGCCAAGCACAATCTTCCACGCTACCCAGTTTGTCCACAACATGCATCTTCGCAATCCATGGCAATTTAGGTGCTTTTGATCATATTTCTGATAATACCTCCTTGTTCTATTCTATTTGTTATCCTAAATTCCTCATTTCATAACCTTAGCCAATGGATCCAAAGTTGTCTCCCAAGGAATTGGTCAAGTTTCCCTTTCTCCTTTAAACGTGAAATCTGCTTTCTTTGTTCCTTCGTGCCCGATTATCCTTATCTATTTAAGTCATTTAACTAAGTCACTAGATTGTTCTATAACCTTTAATGCCAATTCATTTGTTACACGAGAATGGTAAAGGTTGACTTATTGGTGAAGGACACGAGTTTAGAGGATTGTACTATTTTGGGACTAAATCATCCACGTCTTTTATTGCCTTCTTCTCCTAAACTTTTCGTGATCCCTTGGGTCATCGTCATTTGTCAAATGGTTCCTGAACTTAGTAAACTTCAAGTCCTAGAGTGAGGCATGTCCATTGGAAAACATATTAGATCCCTTTTTCCCCAAGCGAAATGAGTCAAGATGTAAATTTGCTTTTTCCTATCATTCACTTTGACATTTGGGGTTCAAGTCGTTTTACATCTTTTGAATTTAGGTATTTTGTTACCTTCATTGATGAATACTCTAGATGTACTTGAGTTTATTTAATGAAATATCACTGTCTATCTTTCTTGAACGAAATAAAAAATCAATTTGGACAAGTTATCAAAGTAGCTAGAAGTAATAATGCCAAAGAATATGTTTCTTATGAACTTTATGCTATTTTGGGTTCACATGGAATTTCACATCTATCCACTTGTCCTCCTCATAGACCTTAGAAAAATGGTATAGCAGAGAGAAAAAAAAATAGTCACCTGGTAGAAACCGAACTCACCTTATTACTTGGTGCTAATAAACCTGCTCATCTCGGGGGTGATCCCATTCTTATGGCTTGTTTTCTTATCAATAGAATGTCTTCTTCGCCCCTTGATAATAAAGTTACTTATTCCATTGTTTCCAAATAAACCTCGATTTCATGTTACTCCTTGTATCTTTGGTTGTGTGTGCTTTGTAAATGACTTGTCTCCAGGTCTGGACAAACTATTGGCTAGTTTATATTATCTTCTGAGCAAATAAATCTGTCTTGTGTTGTATCTACATGTAACCTAGTATCTTAGGGGTTTCTTGTTGGCTTTAAAGTTGGTTAAGCGTGATTGTTGTAATTTTATTGTTAATTGTTGAATAGTTTTACTGCAATAGTGTTCAGGTTTAAAATATACAATATAGAAACTGTATTAGTATCTTTAGGTATATTACTGGTCTTTCCAATGATTTTTTTAATAAATTTTCTTTTTATCAACGAATGGCAGACCAAAATTCTCAAGCTCACCCTGACTCATCTTCTGAACTCAGAAAAGAGATAAGTGAGACCCCTGTTATTGGTATGTATTCATGCTCTTTCCTTTACATTAATGTTCTGTTCCTTTTCTGATGATCTTTTGTGTTTTCAGACGATGATCCTGTAAATGCAAATATTAAGGGTGGAACTGTAAATTCTTGGAGGAGAGATTATCAGGTTTATAACGAGGAAGGTGTGAGGCCAGGCATAGAGAAATGGCAGGGAAACTCCCAGCTTTATCCTAATGCCGGTATTCCTCCTCAGCACTATGATGCCTGGCATGGTCCTCCAGTAAATAACCCTCAGGGCTGTGTTTGGTTCAGGGGTCCTCCCAATGGTCCCCCATTTGGAAATCCTGTTCCTCCAAGTGGCTTTCCGATGGAACCATTTCCATATTACCGTCCACATATGCCCCCTGCTGGTCTTGCTAACCCACCCCCAGTTCCCCCTCCTGGAGCTGGACCAAGAGGGCACCATAAGAATGGAGATGTCTACAGGCCTCATATAGCTGATGCTTTTATTCGTCCTGGTATTCCTATGAGACCTGGATTTTATCCCGGTTCAATGGGTTATGAGGGATATTACAGTCCTCCAATGGGCTATTGCAATGCAAATGAGCGAGATGTTCCTTTCATGGGAATGGCTGCTGGACCTCCTGTATATAATAGGTACTCAAATCAAAATCCTCCTGAACCTGGCAATTCACAAGGTAGAGCTGCTGGATATGGTAATGCTGGGAAGCAATTGACGTCAGAGCAAGTGGAATCTGGCCATCCTCCTGATACTGCTGGACCATACAGAGTTCTTCTTAAGCAGCAGCCTGAATCAGATGGGAAAAATGAATCAGCAAATTGGGAGGATTCAGAGAAAACCAATGCAGCATATGTTGATGGCCGGGGCCAACCGAGAATGACTGTATGGGAGAATGAGCAGAGATCAAATTACAGAAAGAATGAAGAGATGGATTTGAGGACAAGTACCCATGAAGTTTCTTCTCAGACTTCAGAAAGACAAGTATCTAATTCTTCTGTTATTAAGGGCAAAACTCCTGAAAGTTCAGGAAACATTAAAATTGATGATAATTCAGCAAGGAAATTGGATGGTGTTGCCTCTGATATGCTAGAAGTCTCCCCTAAACCATCTGCTCCAAAAGATGCTAGTCTGATTCAAAAGATAGAGGGTTTAAATGCAAAAGCCAGGGATAATTCATCTGCTAGAATTAGAGAGGAGCAAAGGAGTAAATTTCATACCAGTAATGCTGCAAGAGACCATGTGGAAAATACTGTCGGTGCTGATGCTGTGTTGCCAGAACGATCACATGCCACAGAAATCATAAATCCTGCTCATCATGAAATGGGTACTGCTGGTGCAGGAAAGAATTTTGAATCCTTATCTTTCAGTGGAACAGCCACATCCAGGTTTGGCAAAAATTTCTACTAGGTGTCCATTACTGTAGTCATGGTTCATTTATATTGGTAAAAAGTATTGAAGTGCTTATTCACAGGCAATCTGCTCATGGAATGCAAGGTAGAGGTGACCATAGTAACAAAGGAAGATCAAACAATCAAGATGGTGATGGTTGGCGAAAGAAATCTGTGGTTGAAGATTCTTCAGCCTCATCAGGTGTACAGTTGGAAGCATCTAGTGTTCTTGTGGGTGATCATCAAATATCTGTTCAGAACTATGACAGGTCCCGATCCTATAACCAAGCAAGGCACATTGGAGAGTCAGTTCAAACCTGGTCTGATTCTGGTGACAGCCATGCACAGGTAATGTGGGTGCCTTTTCTGTTCTTGCTAGCTTAACTCTCTGCATTTATTACTTACATGATACACTTTGAAACACATCAGCGTGCCAAAATGAAAGAGTTAGCCATGCAACGGACTAGACAACTGCAGGAAGAAGAGGAGGAACGGACAAGAAAGCAAAAGGCTAAAGCTCGTGCGAAGTTGGAAGAGTTAAACAAGCGATCTCAAGCAGGGGATGGATCAACTCAGAAAGAGTATATTACAAATCCTCAACTGCAGGAAGAAGAGGAGGAATGGACAAGAAAGGAAAAGCCTAAAGCTCTTGCTAAGTTGGATGAGTTAAACAAGCAATCTCAAGCAGGGGATGGATCAACTCAGAAAGAGTATATTACAAATCCTTCCATCCAGAATAAGCCAGAGGAATTACAACCTTCTGAGTCAAAAACTGCAGCAGTCAAATTTGCAGCTGTCAATTCTACTCTAAATGGTAATGCTGTGTGTCAGATTCATGACCCCAGCATTAGTAGAGTGGAAAAATCATCAGTCTTGCCCGGCGAACCATCTGTTGAGACACTTAAAATTTCTGGCAAAGAGCCTATTGTGAAGCATAATCAGGTTGTGGTGCTGCATCAGGATATTAATACCGCTGATGATACTAATCTCTTGCATGCTCATAACAATGTTGCCTCAAAGCAGAAGCGAATGAGCTATAAACAGAAGCAAAACATTCCTTCTGAGAAAGCATCAAGTGACAAGGTTGTCTCTACCACCTCAACTGCCCCGAAAGTCGAGAATGAGGCAAGGCTTGATGTTTCTCTCCCTTCTGGTGGTGTTACTAACGAAGTTGGTTCAGCCTGTGTCTCTGACTTACCCATTAGTTCAGCTGCTGTGGTTGATTCTTCAGCAAACCTGAAAAAGAAGAATATTAGGAATAGCAAAAACAAACATAAACACGAAGAAATTTCTACTCAGGCTGTACTTCCAATACCAAAAGAAACCAATGTTTTCAAAAGCTCAGTCGAAAGTGACAAGTCCAAGGCTTCTGACTTTGCGTTAGATCAGGGTGTACTTCAGCCAGCACCCTTGTCTAAAGATCCAAGTCAGTTTCCAGAGCAACACAGATATTCAGCAAATGAGGAATCCCATGGTAGAACGAATAGCCAGTGGAAATCACAGCATTCTCGTAGGTTGCCAAGAAATATGCAGGCCAATAGACCGGCAGAGAAATCCCATGGGACTGATGCTGTGATGTGGGCACCGGTTAAACCACAGAACAAGAGTGAGATCATGGATGAATTAGTGGAGAACAGGAAAACTGAGGCAGTTAATCCTGTAAAGAATGAGCAGCAGGTGCATAATTTAAAAAATAAGAGGGCAGAAATGGAGAGATATATTCCAAAACCTGTTGCAAAAGAAATGGCTCAGCAAGGAAATATACTACAGGTAGCTTCGTCAAGCAGTCAGGGTCTTACTGATGATAGCATTGGGAGAGTTGATTCTGGGTCACAGGGCCCTCAGGTCATTCAGCATACTAATCCAGTTGTTGGAAAAGTGGGTTCTGGGATGGAGTCTAAAATTAGAGACGGCAGGCATACTAAGCAGGGAAAAGCACATGGGTCATGGCGGCAACGAAATCTAAACGAATCAACTAATGTGCATGATGAACTGGATCATGATTCAAACTCTGAACCAAGTGTTCAGAAACCAACAGAGCATCATCAGGAACACAAGTCTGAAGTAAGCTTTGTGAAAGGAGGGCAAACCAAACATTTCAGTGACTCTGGTGAAATTGACGGTTCAAACAATTCTAACTGTAATGATTCAGCTGCTTGGGCTTCAGCTCCTGTTAAAGATCATGCAGCAACAGGTAGAGGGAGGCGGGCTCCTTTCAGAGGACACAAGGGTGCAGGAGGTAACCGTGAAGTTGATAACAAAAGAAATTCTTGGGAGACAGAGAAAGTTGAAACCCTTATTTCATCCTCTGAGCATGGTCAACCAGACGTTGGGATGGCTTCTAAAGAAAATCGAGGTGTGGGTGAACGATTGATGTCTCAATGGCAACCTAAATCTCAAGCATCTAATAATCACAGATGGAATATATCAAGTGACCAAAATGTTAGCTCGGTAGTTGGAAGTAACAAAAAGGATCCCACTCATGATGGGGAATCTCTTCCAGTGAGCCGTGGCAAGAGTTCCAATGCTCACGTCTCGCAATCTTTCCATGATCAACCAGTCTCTGAGAAAAGCAAGGCTGGGGAAGCTCATCATTTGGGGAATCAGGAGGGTAAAAGAGAGAGAAGAAATGCTCCAACAAAAAGGCATCACTACTCCCCAAATCTGGCTTCTGAGCAGGCTCCAACTAGTGCAGATCTTTTGCAGGACCAACGCCCATCGTCTGGGTCCGGAAAGAATGTGAACCAGAATCGGTTTCGAAGAGGACATGAATCACATGGAAATTTGAAGCAAACAACCCAGGATAACAGACATTATAATCAACCTGCTAACCGGGAAAGGCAGGGCCCAAGCACGCATCACGAGTATCACCCTCTTGGCCCATATGATGATGACAAATCGGACAACTTTGAAAGACCTAAAAATGGTAATCACGGTGAAAGAAGATTCAGGGAGAGAGGCCCAACTCATTCACGCCGAGGTGGGGGAAACTCTTACGGACGACAGGGTGGTTTTGAATCTTATGATTAGATGTTGAATCAGTAGTGGAGATACTTTCTTAAGGCAGTCTCTTTTGTCTTCCTTCAGAAGCCATACACCCCATCAACTGTGCTGCTATATTTAGCTGTGCTTTCAGGTACATGCAGTTTAGGTTCCAGATGTCTTGCGTTATGCAGTCACATCAATTATGTACTGATATCGGTATGTGTTCGGCAGGGCTAGGAGCGAAGAAGATGGTGTCCCCGTTTTTGTGGGGGGCTGGGGGCATAAAAGGGTTTCGTGGATAGAGTTCCCTATGGTTGATTGTTATTTTTCTAGTGTATCTGATTGAAAATTAGTAATTTGATGGCATTTTGTTTTTTAATCGAAGTATGGAATAGTATGGAATACTTGACACATGTTTCATCGTGTCTATTGGTAGGGATAACTAGGAATACCAAAAAGAGAACGTGTGTTCTGCGGTGCCCTTTTCCTCGTATTTTTGCTGGAAAATATGACGTGCTCTCGGGTTTGCGCAATCTGAGTAAATATAAATATTTGAATTGAGATAATGACTGGTCAGTAATTCAGTGAATACCTAAGCTACCAAATACTCTGTTCATATTGTATTATTTTCGTTTTGTTGGACATTCAGATAGAAAATAATAAAAATATCAAAGTTGTATAGATAAGTTATGAAACTGAATTGAAAAAGTTTATTAGTTTTTTTTAGATTATTTAATAAAGTAAAGGTGCTTTAGTAAAGATGAATATGAAGACCAAAGCAGGTAACAGGACAACTTAAAATATTGGGTATAATAAGACAGGCTCAGATAGCGGATAGTATCCCACGGCATGTATCCGTATATTTCTTAGTGGGTACTTTTAAATTAATATTTTATATATATATATATATATATATATATATATATATATATTTTGTTAGGATATGTTTTAACAAATTTTTTTTGTGAGGACTTATAAAAAAATAGAAAAATATTAAAATTATACTTTTATAAAAGAAAATTAACTTATACATGATTTTTTCTCTAACTTTTATAATTTTTTTATTTATAATTTTTACATAAAATAATTTTAGTTTATGAAAATTTTATTTTTTTTATTATCTTTTTAAAAGTCTTTAGAAGAAGACTATCCAGATGTATCTTTACCCTTATATCTAGGAAGCATGAGTGAGGGAAAACAACACAGTACAAAAGTCTATTGATATTTGTGGAAAAATATATATTTTATTGATCTATATTTAGTTGAAGACCTAGATTTTTATCAATCCTTTTTAAAGTAAAATATTTTCTGGTTAAAAAATAATTTTAAAGAAAGGTGATTACATAGATCAATAAAACATTACATTTTAATATAGGAAACTAAAATTGAATTGAATACATAAAACATATTTTAAAACACAATAGGAAAAAGTTGAACACATGAGCAAATTGATTGTATAGTATAAAATATTGTTTTATGAGTAACATATCTATAATATTAATAACATGAATACTGACACTTCAATTAACTTTTAATAAAGATAGTAAAAGAAAAATGACTGAATCTAGAACAGTTGACAGTGATGTAAGTTTTCATCTATGAAAGAAAAACAAAATAATTATTTGAATGAGTATTGAAAAATCACTTCTCATATCCTATGAAGAAGAAAATAAACAAAACAATTTATTGAATTAAGATATGTATCATTTACATTAAAAAGATAAGATTACATGTATAATATTTAATTATATTTTATTCTGATAAATTTTATTTTTAATAGATTTATCTGAAAAAATCATGAGAGAAAAATAAGAAAAAAAATATACTTTTCATAACTTGAATTTATCTTTTGTATAAATTCATTTATAAAAATTATATTATATAACTTATTAAATTTTTATTTTTTATCTTTTATAAACTAACTTAAGGTTAAGAAAATAATAATTTATTTTTTTCTTAGTTTCTTACTCCTAGAAATCCTTGAAGAGAAAAATCCTTCATAGAATTCTATAGTTATTTTTCATTGACCATTAATGCTAAAATTATTAGATTGACAAAAAGAAATTTAGACACTTTTTTTATTCTTGTTTTGCAGTCTGTTGAGATACTACATTGAAAACTTCATTGCAGCTCAATCTATTGAATTGGGTCACTGTTCCACTCTCAAATACCTTTAGAGGTCAATCAAATCACTGATTAATTAGCTAAATATTATTTAAAATTCAAGTACTCATTATAATTTATTTTTTATAATTCACTGGTAGATTTACATGCACTAAAAAGAAGAAGCTTTTAAGTGTTTCTCCCAAATTTCTTTCACTGTTATTCTCTCAAGAAAGGATGGATATGTATCTCGAACAATTAATGATTATTCACCTTTTGTTATTGTATTATATAATTATCCTTGTAGTTATACTAGTATTAAGAAATCACTATTTATTTTTTTATTTGATTTTTCTATGTTTTAAAACATGTGTCTCAGTAAAATATTTTTTTTATCAATTTTTTTTCTTCTATTTGTCCTTTAAATCGAGTGCATTCTTTTTATTTAATCTCTTTAAAATGAGGGTTTAAATGAAACATTTGTAATATTCAGAAAAACTAAATGAAAAAGAAATTACAGATTTAAAAAAATAGTTTATAAAAGATTTATTAAAAAATAAATATTTTTTTTTCAAAATAAACTTTGGCAAACGGCAATTGACACTGATGAGTGAATTTGTAGGAAATGAAAAGTATATAGTATTGTTCATCCATGTTCATAGTAGTTGGGTTTAGGGTTTCCAGAGTTCCGATTTCTGTTAATTTCTTCACCGCTTCAAAATTCCATTCACAATTCTCTATTTCCATTCCTACAAGTAATTCCTCCATCGTTCAGTTTCTCTAATTCGAGCTCGTTTTGTTTCCGTAACCTGGATTTCTCTTACTTTATTTGTATGGTTTGTTTATCTGAAACCCTGCGAAGTACCGGAGTTGTCGCTAACATTTTGGTCTATTGCTTTCTAAAATTCATTTTCAATTATATGACTATTTGTGTGCTGGATGAAGAAGACACTCAACTTCCAAAGTTGAAATGTCAATGTGCTATACATTACTTACCGAATTTTGTTAAAGATTTCTTGTGAGTCACTCCTTGTTTTGGTTGTGTTTATTTATCTTTTTGATTTCCTTGTTTTGTTTTTTGGCAATACGTCCTATGAGTAGATAATTTGGTGGTTGAAGGCTAATGGCTTTTGTTGCACATCAACAGCAGGTACTTACATTACATATCAAATTGACCTCCTGTTGGATTGTTTTTTAGGGTCAGCTTTTACTGATGGCTGTCATCAAGATTAATATCGATGACAATGGGACTAGGTTATCCTTGTTAAAGGTTGCTGACGATTGTTTGCATGATTACTTGATTACTTGCCGATTAATGGGTTAAGGAGTTTAGGATAAATTTACATTGTGTTATAATGTCCAGAGAGTTTAGTATCAATGCTATTTGTATTTTGTAAATAATCAGTAGAGTAGTATTACTATCCCAGTGATGTTTTCTGGTGGCAACACTTGAACTGTTACATTAAACTTAGTAATTTGAACATCCTGAGAGTTGTCAACATTTATTAGTTGTCAGTTATCCTGGAGATTGAATTTTATTTGAAGATGAAGTTTATACAGCACATCTTTATTTCTCTATCAAATTCTTCAGTGACTTTAAAGGTCTGTTGGTATTCTTTGGTAAACACGGTTTAAAAATTTCCAAAGCTTTGTTCACTGAGAGGAAAACTACAATTTTGCCTAAATTCTTTTTCTTGGTCAATACAAACACATTAAGTTCAATAAGGCGTTTCGTCTACTTTAAGTGGTGTTCTGTGTTTACAGTTCAGATTTTCCATGTTAAGATATCAAATAGAAGGATATATGAAGTATGGATAATTTGTTTTTGTTTCCCCAGGGCTTGTTTGTGGCAGTTTCCTCAAGAAATTTGTTATGGAGCAGAAGGCTGAAGCTGAAGCAATGTTTATCAAAATGTCACTTGATTGGAAGAGCTGATTGGCATTACATACTAAGGTGGAGAGTTTGTTGTGTCACAGTGATGAAAATTTTGGTCTGTTATATGGGTCACTGTTTTCAATTACGGAAAAATATGTAGAACATATTTACATAATGATAGAAGTGACGTAGAATATATTGTTTGAGGTGGATATGTAACAAGATTTAGCAAAGTCAATTTGAAATGCTACTTTAAGGAGCCTCATTGAATAAGAGTTAAAAAATTTTCCAGTCATGATTGATTAGTTATATTTATATTGTTAACATAATAAAGTTGCCATCAGCGCTCATAGTTTTCTACTAATAGAATTGGAAGTTGATAATATGAAACAAAATACTACTTGGGGTGAGAGAGACTTATTAGATGTCCTAGGATTCTTTTACATACTGGCTAGAAAATTTCAGCTAAATACCTGCATTAAAATGCAGATAAAGGATTTATTGTTTCCAGTGTAGGGCCTCCTCACATTTGTGGATCCAAGCTGAAACCTTTGAAGATTTCAGGCTTCAAAGGCAGTGCTAAAAGTGATGATTCAGTTACCAGTGCTAATGGGTTGCAGGTCTCCAACTCCAAGACCTCTGTTAGACTGGATGAGAGTGGCGAAGTCAAATCAGAATCTCCAGAGGCCAACAATGTTCCACTATCTTGTGCTTCTGAAGCAAATGAGAACCTTGCAGTATCATCTGGTATTCATAAACTTCTCAAAAAGTGGCTTACAATGTTGCGCACACTACCACTAAATCGAGGGGAGGAAGAAATCTTGGGAGAACCCCCTCCAGATCTTGTACCGGATTCTTTACAAGGGACACAAAAGACTGTAAAAGGTCAGAGCTTGAAGGCAGCACGGTCCTATTTTCTAGCCCTGGATGCTACAATAAAGATTCCTTTCTTAATATTGTAAGTATGATACTTTTTTCCATCCTTGCACTCAAAGTTATTTGTCACTCTCCCTACATCACGTGTTTGCTGGGTTTGAGGAAAACAAGGATGTCTTGGTGTTTCTTATTGTATCATATGCATTGCTGTCAGGTAATGACATGTTTAATTTAACAAGGTGTCTGTTTGGACTTTTAGTTTGAAACAAATTTTAGGTTATAAGATTTTATAAAGAAAGGAAAAGTGGGTGGGGATGACTCATGTAGTCGATTTAGGTAGCATTGCCTTAATCGTAATTAGCAGTAGAATTGTACACCTTCCATACTAGTGATTTTTTCCTAGTTGTTAGAAAAGTTAAAGTTTTCATTATTGATGTGTAAACAATTCCTAGAGTTTCTTTTAGGGTTCTGATCTCAGGTTTTATAGAAATCCTCTATAATGGTAGTAGACTATCAGGTGGATCCTTTGGATCAATATATATGCCAATATCAAATGGACACAACATCAACTAGAAAGAAAATGGACTTGTTTAGATGAGGTTTTGAATAAGATATTTTTATATGATCTTTTAATAGATTTCTTTTTCCTTTTAAAGACTATTTTTTCATTTGAATGTAAAATTAGCTCTGTTTTTTATGTTGGAAAAGAAAAGAAAGAAATATTTTTTTTCTTGAAGCACAGAAAGCTTGCTTAAAACGAGGAAGTTTCTGTTTTTAATGCTGTTTGCTTTTTTCTAAGAGAGGCTCATGGAACACTCTGAAGTCAGCTATATAACAAAACTGCGAGAAGTACTTGCTTTTAGACAGATTATTTGTATGCATAGATAGTACATCTATTCAAGCACCAACATTTTTTTCCTTAATATATTAAAACGTATTTAACTGGCAATGTCTAACAGTTTGCAGTGCACAATAATAATGCTTGATGCTTTTTTGCATCTTCTGATTCCATATTTATCTGCAGTGCTCCTTTATACTTGGCTGTTAATGCAGTTTATGGGGCTGAGATGTCGAAGGACTTAACTCCTTTATGGGTTTTGGGGCCACTCATTGTGGCTCTCTACATTATGATGTGGCGGTGGCTTTGTGCACTCTATGTTTTCAGCTTCAAGCAGGCTATCAAATTAATTAAGAATTCGCCCTCTTACTTCATGTTGGCCTACAGCTATGTCTTTTGTGGCAAGCTCAAAGGAGATATCGATGCTCATATTTTGCTGCCTATATTGAACATAACAAAAACTGATTATAAACAGCTGGGTAGAAAAAGGTTGAAAGAATTGTCAGAATGGATTGCAGAGAAGTATCTTGATTTTGTGGAATCAATATGGCCCTACTATTGTCGGACAATCAGATTTTTGAAGAGGGCTAATCTTATATAAAGTTGAAAGTAATCTGAAGATTAGTGTTTCTATTGAAGGTTAAGACATGACAAAAATACTAGTGGGTGGGATGGGGGACGTTGCAGGAAGTTGATTGTGATTTCAAGTGAGAGTCAGCCAATCCCATTTTATGCTGGGGTTGCTGTGTTTTGAGCGAGTTTTGGAGGTTACCTATTAGGTTAGGTGGTACCTGATTGCTTAAGTACATATTAGATCGATTCTGTAAGTAATTGTTCCTTGGCTCATTGGCGGGGTTCTTTTTAAACCTTAACACCCCACCATTGTTTTCTTGTGCAAGTTGTGTATTATGTAGCTTTATTGCCAAGATGGCTACTACAACAAGGAGTCTTAAGTAAGAATAGTTTTCACACCGATTGATTTTAACATCACTAAACTATTTAATTTTAAATTTATTAGTTAAAATTAATGTTTAAACGTACCACAAACTATTATATCTTAAAGGTTTGCGAGATAAGATTGGTTAGACAACTCTATCTTAAAAGAAGTTACTTCTAACACCAAATAAATAGTACTTGGATCTCTCAATATGAAAATGATACTTCTGTTAAATTTAGAATATGGCCATTGTCATTTTACAGTTATCCCGGAAGTAGCTTTTGACTGCCTTCAATTCAGTCCTTAAAGTTATAGTAAATAAAAAATAGTCATTTTTTCTTTGTTTACATGATGTCTCTCATGTGGATGTTAATTCACACGGACTATATCTAGCAATGTTATACGTAAATTTTAAAATATTTATAGAATTTAAGAGTTGTTATTTTTTATCAATCAATGAAACTAATTAAGGAATTGGAAATGAGTTTTTTTTTTTTTTTATTGAAATGTGTAAAAATGCATTTTTTTTTTGTGATTTATTAACTTACGATTTCCACACAAAAATTTAATTATTTAAGGGATGTGGTGATTGGTTGGCAAGACCCTATATTTGTATGTGACAATAAATTATGAATATAAAGAAGAATTATCAATTTATACCATTATAAGTGAATCTACAATTTCATCTATTATTTATAAAAAAAAGGAGTATTATTCTAATATTTCACATGATTATAACACTTTAATTCAGAAACAATTTTTTATATAAAATATATTTCAATCTCAAAAGTTTAAGTAAACTTCAATAAAATAAAAATTTCATAAATCTAAACAAAGGTTAATAAGAGTGCAAGATGTTTTAATTTATGAATAAGTAGAAATAAAATATATTTGTCCTGGTAGATAAAATTATTGAAACATATTTTTTCTAAATTTACCTATAAGGCTCTTTTCAAAATGAGAAAAAAAATTGAAAAAAATATTTTTAATAATATAAACATACAAATAAAATGTACTATTGAGAGAGAAGTAAAATATAATAATTTTGATGTAATTTTATTAAATAAAAAGCGGAAGACTTGTGGAGGAAGTAACATTTGCAAAGAGTAATACCGCGAAGGAGAGATGTATTATATATATAAATGATACAGGCAATTGAAGTTCTCATTCACAACTGCTCTTTGTAACGAACGAATCAAGTGTTCTAACAAACCCTCTCTTCTACTCAGAAATGGCCACCATAATCAGTTGCTTCCTTTCTTCTTCTCCGTCTTCTCTCCTGCACAACAAAAATCTCAAGGTACCTAGCTTTCTCTATCATTTTTCTGCAATGTTTAACTTTTATTGCTAAATTCAGTTTGATGAATAATGACTAAGCGATCAAGATTCAAGAATAAAGATTAAGCGATAAAGAATTCAAGAATGGTTGTTTAACTACTACTGTGTCTATAAAAGTGTTGCTTGATTTGCTCTTCCACTTATATTGTTTCATTTCCTTCCTTATTCAGTTGAGGTTATCGCAGTTCGTCGACCGGCAAAGTGTCGCTCACAGGACAATTTATGATAAAGGTGTTTGGTTGCTTGTTTGTGAATTTTTTCCGTTTTTTTCATTATTTTCTGACTTAGCAACATTTATCATTCTTCTTTGTTAGAAGAAGTAGTGATTTTTATATGATTGGTCTCAATTGGATTTCGTAAGACCTCTGTTAACATTCTTCTGTTTGTGATGGTTAGACAAATCCTGCCAGTGTATACATGGAGTACCAAAGTTAAGAGGAAGGCCCCAGAATCAGCATACCGGGCTTGTTGCTGGCTCCGGGAATCATCCACAGATCAGTGGGCTCCAGAAAACTGTTTTGGTGTCAGAAAAAAATGATTCTATTTCTGAAAACATTTTTCCTAATGGCAAATCATGTTTTCATTTATCCCAAAATGGTGGAAAGCCAGTAGTCCCATTTTGTAACGGCAGTGGCGAAGTCATTTCATCAAATTCAGAAAGGACTCAGAAGAGCAGGTCATGGTTTTTAGGCCCTGCTATCCTAGTTGCTTCTTTCATTGTTCCTCCACTCTTTTTGCCTACATTAATGCTTAACACTTTTGGAGACTCGCGATTAACATGTGAGTAACTAACTTTTCTTTTAAATAAATTCTACTGTGATATGTTACTTTTCCTGCAATATACATGATTTAGGGTTTAGGGTGACTGGGAACCTGTCATTCTTTCAGTGATTAGTACAAAACAGTTTGAAAGAATCATCGAAATTGGACAGAAATGAAATATTGAAGTATACTGAAAGAATATTTGTACTTTCTGGAGAATGAGATTCAGCAGTATCATTCTTATGAATTACGGTAGGGGTATAAATATAATCAAGCCAATTACAAGAACCTGGTGTTTTATAATTGTTTTGTTTAACTTTATTCTGATTTGATTATTTATGAGTTTAATCAAACTAACACCATTTGCATGTGAGATTAGTTTTTTTTTTTTTTTTCTCTCTCTCTCTCTCTAAAGTAGTTTATCCTTTTCTTTCCATGAATAAAGTAACTATAAATAGCTAATAACTGTACAAAAAATTCATAATTACCAACCATCATATTTATCCAATCTTTGAATAATCAAGTTGCAAAGGTAAGTGTACTAGTGTGTATATATGTATAAGTATGTATATATATCTTTTGAATTTGTTATTTTATTAATAGCATTAAGACTGTTCAAACAAATAATCCGTACAAACTCGTACTAGTAAGCATTTGAAATGAGTTTGTGTTTGATTGGATAATCTCTTTCATAAAAATAAGATACGAAGAAAATAAAACTGAGTTTGCAGAATTTTTTTTATATTAGTTTTTAAAAAGTGATTTTTAACTAATGTTTAAGTTAGTTTTCATTTATAAAGAGATTTCTTTTATTTATTTTTTTATTTTTTCACGTATGTGTTTTTGAGAACATTACCAAATATTGATTTGATCCATCCTTACTTCAATGTTGGCAGCTTTGAGTTGAATATTCCACAAACACTGGAATGTCCAGTTACTCTTTAACTGTTGTTCCTTTATTATCTTTTCCTTGTTCCTTTTTTAACTTAGTGCTGAACTCTGAACTCCCCTTCATTCTTCGTCTCCAGTTTTCCTCTCAATATTCTTCATAGAAGCAATTTTCTATTGTGGTGTTGCCGTTTTTGTTCTTCTACTAGACTCTTTAATGAGACGCAGACAACCAGTTCATTCTGCAAACGGAAGTGTTACTCTGACCCCAGAATTGGGACATCAAGTCTCTTCCGTTGCTACCCTGCTGCTGAGTATAACAATTCCAATTGCCACAATGGTTTTGGCCTGGCAATGGGCTTTCCCTCTTGTCCCCCTGGCTCTTGTTCCGTACCTGGTTGGTATAGTCGTCCAATTCACATTTGAGCATCTTGCAAGATATTGGAAGTCACCATCATGGACTACTATTTTTTTTATCTTTCATGTAAGTGCAATCCAATACCTCTTTCTGGTTTTTGCCTGCCTGATAAAAACGTTGGCACTAAACATTTTGGTAGTAGGATTCTTTCTTCTCAATTGATGATTCATATTATGACATTAACAAATTTTTTAATGCGCAGGCATATAGATTTCACCAAATTCATCGTGCTGGAGGTCTGCTAACGTATGTGTCCTTTGAAGCCAGAAGCCCTGAGTTTGCCAGCAGACTGCCTGCAGGCACTTTGGGAATACTTTCAAATGTCCTTCAGTTGCTTCTTGTGATTTGCATGTGGTCTTGCTTAAGCTTCCTGACGAGATTGCTTCTGCAACCAAGTAGTGATGCCAAGATGATCTAAGGTTTGTTAATATCATTTCACAGCAGAAAACAGCCAAATTATCATTGGGTGGAATATTTCTAGATGTACTTTACTTACTCTTTTTGTTTGGTGATAATAAACCATCTGTTGGGAAGGAATTGATCCTCTCGCTAGTTTACTACTGGTTGTGGTGGCTAGAACTTGTATATGATGGATTTTCAATACAGAAAAAAACAAATGAAGGGATATCGTAAGTAGTTCTATTTCTGCGCGCAATAACCCCTACGATTTGTTTGTTCCTAGTTCCATATTGCCTCTGTGATTTGTTTGTTCCTAGTTCCATATTGCCCTGTGATTTGTTTGTTCATAGTTCCATATTGTCTCTGTGTGTATGCGTTAGAGAATTGAAATCTTCCCGGATTCACGAGTATAAATTTATTATCCATATATATAGAAACGAATCGGGAGTGTGTTTTTACATCTTAAACAAAGCTGTATTAGTGAAACATTTAGGCTAAAACGTGGGGCTATTGGGCATGCTAGACAAGCTGAAATCTCTTTTATGATCAAGTTAGATTTTGCAGTGGATTGGCCTAAAGCAATGACTGAAGGTTTACAAGTGAAGCAGGGGAAAAAATTAATGTAAATTAATGAGAGAGAGTTTGACAGATGTTGAGCAAGAAACAGAACACAATGTGGAAGATTCCTTTCCCAGGAGCTACTGTAAAAACATATTCTTACAAGTCATTCTCATCATAAATTGCTGAGATGTTCACTGGCTATTTGGAATATAAAGGATAGACCTTTTCCTTTCCAAGCAACTTGGTGCACTCCTGAATATTTTTCTTTAATATCTTTTATTTAAATTAGATTTTAATTTTTTAGAAATATCTCTTATATAAAAAAATATTTATTTATTACTTAGACCATCCCATTCGGAACAATTTGGTGTACTCACGTTCAGAATATTTTCATTAATATCTTTTATTTAAATTAATTTTTAGAAAATTTCAATTGTTTAAGAAATATATATCATTTACATAAAGATTAAGATTGATATATTTGTTAGTATTTAATATTTTGTTATATTTTACTATATATAACACATGAATAAAATAAATCACAAATTAATCGTAATATATTTCTTATATTTTTAAAGTATACTTTAAAATTTTAAAATCTCAACAATGATTAGAGTCATCGTTCTTATCAGTAGAAGGAGAAGAAGATATTTACAAGTACTTATTTCACTCTTTGACATTGAAAGTTATGATCTATGAATAGCAAAAATGCAAATTTACTTAGAAGGACTAGATTTGTAGACAGTACAAGATGTTTACTATTTGCATTCTCAAAATCCTATTATGGTCCAAATTAAAATGCAAAAAGAAAAAAAAAAACAAAGTTAAAGGTATAAAGTTAAGCTTGATGGTTGATGTTTTAGAAATGATCTCACTAGAATTATGATCTAAAGTCATCAAAATAAATTTGGGATTATTTAAAAGGAGAATACGAAGGGAAAACGAGAAGATTGATGTAAGAAAATATTAAATTTGATAAGAAAATTTTAATTACTAAGTATGAAACAATTAAAGAATACTCAAACAAATTATTGAGTATTGCTAAAAAGACAAAATTAATGGGTAAGGAGTTTTTTGATTTGGGATTCAATTGACTAACATAAAAGGATTTGGCTCTAATTATTTTGATGTAAGTGATATTGGAAGAAGGTGTTTTCAAAGGTAATAACTACAAAAGAAGTAAATAAAATAAAAGGGATTTGGCTCCAATTATTTTGATGTAAGTGATAACACCGATTTTTTTATTATTCCTATTATAAGAAAAATAATCACCAACACAACAAGTATTGGTAGAGAACAAATCCAAAATATCACGAATAATATGAAAATCTCAACAGAACAAATTAGAAGATAAATTACTTTTTGTAACATCACATGTTACAACCAACCAATTTACAAAATGTTGACTTAAAAAATTATACAAAAAGCTCAACAAATCTAATATTTTTAAAATAAAAAATGAGAATAAAGAATAACTTGTTGTGAAAGGTATAATAATAATTGCAATTAAAATTCATTCACGTGGCAAATTAATTTTTGATGTCTCGTCTTATCACATCATCAAAATTTGTAAGGTATACTCCACTATTAGAAAAAGATTATAAGACCTCTTTTGAAAACAAACTTTGTGTAATTAACAATGAAAACAAGTTAAAAATATTCAAAATTCATACGAAAGACAAATTTAGCTTTAGGTTTGATGAAAGAATATATATGTAAAGAAGATAAAAAAGAAATATCAAAATAAAAAAAAATGGATATCTCTAAAAAAAGTTTCATGTAAAAAAAAAAAAGATAAAGAATCATATTCTAACGTCCATCAAAAATTTAATTTTACTATCATGGAATGCAGAATAAACAAAGATGAGGTTGATAAAAAGGAAATAAAAAGAGATATAATTACACGAAAGAAAGGGAAATATATGAATTATAATATAAAAGAATGACAAAATTAAGTATTTAAAGAAGAAGAATTAAATTTAAAATTTAAAATTTAAAATTTAAATAAACAAATATTAAGATAAGGAGAAATGTTAAAATATATACACTTAATATCTTTTATTTAAATGAGCTTTTAGAAAATATTTCAGTTTTTTAGCAATATCTTTTACATAAAGATAAAAAAAAATATTTATCTATTATTTAGATTTAGGATATTAAAATTGAAATATTATTAATATTTGATATCTGGTTACATAATCTTATTCGTGTTCTTCTTAGCGTGCATCAAAGATTCAATTGTTTTTAACATAGTGTGTTTGGAAACATCATTGCCAGAAAGAAAGAGATTAAGGGTAGATTATGAGATATCCAGAAAACATTGGAGAGCGTTGATTCCACGACGCTTCTTACTCTTCAAATAGATCTCTCGACATGCAAATCGAAGGTCAAAAGGGAGTTTGGAGTCCCTAATATGTTACTCCAAAATATTTACTAAGGATGCTTGTATGGATGTGCTAAGCTTTGGGTGCATGTTGGAAAAGCAAAGTACAGGGATTCAAATAACACCATAAATTTTAGGAAGATGAAAGTATTCATAATTCGTTCGGTATTAGGGATAATAATGGCTAAAATCTAGATGTAAATTCTACCATATTCTAAAAAAAGGTACTCGAACTGTTTTAATCTTCATTTTGTACATAACAGATACCTATATACTGTATACTCTACCTATAATTATGTATACATTCAATAAATTAATAAGATATTAATTAAAAAAATTAGTACGAATTTTCCACTCTTGTTTATGAAGATGTTGTTCATTTTATGTTGTGCGTAATAACACTAGCAATATAAAAGGAATTAACACTAGCAACACTATTATATA
>Ga0209489_104775_pt1 | contig 24556 bp, 7 predicted proteins | sample SiratrowhiteBW_FD_187527 | JGI IMG/M metagenome (GOLD analysis project Ga0209489, IMG submission 187527) | Root nodule microbial communities of legume samples collected from California, USA - Siratro white BW (SPAdes) (version 2) | ecosystem: Host-associated > Plants > Roots > Nodule | place: USA...
GGGATTCTAAGGAGGTATCCTGACTCTACTGGTACATTGGATTCATATAGATGAAGTTTACCAGTTGGTGAAGAGTCGAAGGAGGTTCATATGGTCCTGTCCGAGGTTTGAAATATGAGCCCGATCGGAGTAGGACATATGGATTAACCCTGTGCATATGGGGTCCGAGGTTTGAAATATGAGCCCGATCGGAATAAACTGTTCGGAACAGTTAGGTGGTATATGACAGGTGCACACCTCTTGATGTCTAACTCAATGCACGGGTCTTCCGGAAGTAGAGAGTCTAGTGTCTTTGTTTGTGAGTCAGTGTATGTATGATGTGAGATGAATTATGAAAGATTGAATTGTTGTTGTTTTGTTGAGATAGAAATCCAATTTATGAAAATATATATTGTTTTGAAAACTCTCTAGCTTACCCTTCTTTTTGTGTGTTGTTTGTTTTGTTTTTAAAACTGCGATGATCGTGTATATTACACGGGAGCAGAGAATTTGACAAGTGGTGTGAGTCCCAGTGAATTGTGATGGAGAACCTTCATTTTATTTTATTTGTAATTTTTATGAAGATAATTTTATTAGATTTTTTATGAAGAAGTATATTTTTAAATACATTATGAAGGTATTGATTTTTATATTAAGGTTTATTATATAATTCCTATCCAATAAAGTTCCTATTATATGAAAAATATGAGATATTACAGTGTTCAACTCTTTTAAAAAAATTAAATATAAGATTGACAGGAATTAGAATTAGAATTTTATTATAACTAGCACAACAACACGAAGAACTTACAACTATTACAGCATGAAAGGTTTTTTTATTATATTATTATTATTATTATAAAATTATAAAATTACAAATTTATCTTTATGATTAAAAATAGTTAAAAATAAATGATAATTTATTTATTTAATATAATTATAACATTTTAAAAAAATTTATTAGTTTTCATCCTATTTTTTCCCATAACTCTTTTCTAGGTTTTTACACTAGATCAAGAATTTATACTCTTGATGTGAAACTCTAAAAAATATCAATATCAATTTATAGGTACATAAAATTAAGAGTCATATAAAGTCAAGGTTTGTATAAATGATAAGAATAAAAAACTGTTTTTTTATTCTATTTTTAGCTTGTCAGTTTTACTTTATATAATTAGTAGTCAAAGTATGAAATATAACATCCTAAAAATATATATTATCTAACATACAATTAATCCAAGGAAGAGAAACAAATTCTAAAATATACCTCATCTATATATTTGTATTTGGCTCATGTAATTACAAAACAAACAATCATCTCTTAGTTTATAAAACATCATGAAAAACAAGGATAAGTTAGTGAAAAAAAAAATTATAACATACTTAATACATGTAAAAAGAACAAATCATATTAGTTATTCATAAGAACAAACCATATTAGTTATTCATAAAAATTGCTTAAAAGACTAACATATAAAAGTTCAATACTAAATATATTTTCATTTCAAGTACATCATACATTAATGAAACAAAATCAATAAAGAAAGTTAAAATATTATTTTTTATTATAATAATAAATGAAAATATTTTATAGGTATTCTAACTTATATAAAATTAAGGGACGTATACGTATAAATTATAAGATTAAAAAACACACTTAAGTCCACCATATTTTCTTTTTATTATTTTTAGTATAGTTCGGTCAGTGTTCGTCTAACTCCTTAATTATGTGTCAAAGCCACTACAAGTGGATGTGTGAAAATGAATGTATAAGACAAATTGACATTTGACACCTTTTTTTAATACAGTTAACATATCATTCAATATAAGGTTGTTTTGATGCTAAACAATCTTTATCACATTTTTTTTAATAGTAAAAAATAAATTAATAAAAATATTTTAGAAATATTTCAACTCTATTACATTAAATTATCATCTAAAATATTAGAAACTTAACTATATTTCACATAATATAATCTCTATCACTTAATGCACAACATGGGAGATTTAATGCCTCAATTTCTATAATCTAAACAAAACCCAACATAATCATAATCAAAACTGCAACTCTATTTGTTTTCATTCTATTTTCTCCCATAACTTTTTTCTTGCTCTCTACACTCTAGATCAAGATTTTATACTCCAGATGTGAAACTCTAAGGAATATGAATATCAAACATAAAATTAAGAGTCACATAAAGTCAAGATATGTATAAATGATAAGAATAAAAAATCATTTTTTTATTCTTTTTTAGCATAATTTTGTCAGTTTTACTTTAATTCCTCATTAAAAATAATTAGTGTCAGAGCATTTCATGATTAAGGACCAGGTCAAATTGATCTGTATAAATAAATGTGTAAGACGACAAACAAAGTTAGGTCCACCGTTTTTTTTCATGTCTCACCAAATTTTTTTACCTAACGTCATGCAATTATGCGTAGTAAATAAAATTTTAGTTAGTAAATTATATTTATAAAATAAATATGCAATTAGTAAAGAAATTTGTTAGGTATGTTAATCAACCCTCTTGAAGATTTTTCAGAATATTATATTTGGTTTTGACAAAGGATATTGTTTAATAAATTATGTATTGATTTTAATCTCATATTAATTTTGACTTTGGAAAAACTTAAATCTTTTAAAAAGTTATTTTAAAAGATGCTTTAAAATATAATAATGTATTATATTAAAACATAATTGATTATCAAACATAATGATGTGCTTTCACGAAAATGGAGTATTCTAGTTTTGATTGAAATACAAATGCTAAATATAATTAATTATTACAAGAAATAATCCATTAGAATGTTTTATTGACTTTTTTTACTTTTAATGAAGAATAAAATAATTAGTTATTACTAAATACAATAAATTAAATCAATTTCGTAAGAGTTTTGACTTCAAAAAATCAATTCTCTAAGAATAGAAAAAATATTTTACTTCAAAAAAATTTGAGCTAGTTTTGACTTCAAAACTTTGGTTGATATATTTTCATAAATTTAATTTTATTATTATTTTAATTATTTATCATATCAAGTGATATTTCTCCATTAATTTTTGACTTTAAGTGTGATTTTATATACAACTAAGTTTGGTGTTTCATATAGTAGGTTTCTATATAGTTTGATAGTATTTTTTTATAAGATTTTACACTTTGACGATGATATTTATGTATATTAGATATTCAAGATGTGTTTTATTAAATGGATGTAAATTTAGAAAGAATTGAGTCATTATAAATTATTTTATGTTCCTTCTTGTAAGGACGACAACTAGGTGAGATAAGTGCAGATTTTATCATAATAAATAGTTTTAAAATAAGATTTCATTCTCATTTTATCTAACAAGTGGAATGTATTTTTGTTTCATCGTCAACAAGGTACAGCTATAATTAATTATAATCGTACCTATGAGTAATGTTTCAAAGATGAAATAAATATTTTTTTGAAAGTAAAATTATAACAAAACGAACATGATACTATAATTTAATAAAAAGCTGTACATTTTTTTTTTCTCAAATATCAATATCACGAAAGAAATCATAGCTTCATAAATATCACATCAAAATACCCAATAACAATTAGATAAAAATTATATAATTATATAAATGAATAAAAATAATTAGATGTGTTAATTCGATGAGACTGAGGATTTTACTTTCTAAATACAATATATTATTTGAATGCAATTATAAAAAGAAAGAAAATATATAATCAACATTGTGATAAGAAAAAAAAATATCTTAGAATCTAAGTAAAATTGGTGATATCAAACATTTCGAATCATGGAGAGAATGAAAATTGTTTTTAACAAAACAAAACAACGTATATAAGTTTTTCTTATTGTGATTCCATTGTAGCATCCATGGATATATGAGAACAGGTCATATTATTATTACAATCATATATGAGAACTGTCTAATCTTGTTATCCAATGTTTGCAAGTTAATTTAACTTCATGCACTTTCCCAAGCAAGAATCAGTCACATTAGTCACGTTACCAGAAGCATCTGATACATAAAATTATTGTAAGAAAAATGTAAGAACACAATTAATTCAATTATAAACAATAAAAAATGAAAGAAATATAAATATGATTAGATAATAAATACCAAAATCAATAGTGATGGACTTGTTCACGCCACAGCTTCTAGCACAATCGTAGTCACTGGTGGACAGATGACATTTTGCAATACAGCTAGCATAACATGGAGCATACTGTTGACCTGAACAATAACATATTGTAGCACATCTCTCCTGACATGTTGGAACTCTTATTGCCTCAATTTCTAGAATTTGAACAAAACCCAACATAATCATAATCAAAACTGCAACTCTGTTAGTTTCCATTTTTTCTAAGTCTCTACACTCTACCTCAAGATTTTATACTCTTGATGTGAAACTTCAAGGAAAATGGATATCAATTTATAGGCACATAAAATTAAGAGTCATTCAGGTCAAGGTATGTATAAATGATAAGATTAAAAAACGCACTTAGGTCCACAGTTTTTTTTTTAGTATAATTTGTTCAGTTTTACTTTGACTCATCATTGAAAAAAATTATGAGTCAACGCATTTTATGATTAATGACCAGGTCAAATTGATCTGTATATATTTGAACTAGAATATATTTATTTAGTGCATTGATTCTTTAGGCCTGTACCGTTTATTTAGAAGTTAGACTGTACCATTCATGAGTAGAAGAGTTTCAATTACAACAAATGAACTCTAACTCATTCTAAGAAATATTTAATTGATTTCCTAATTATTACATAGGAATAAAAAATTATTATATATTGATAAAAATGTATAGGTAATTTTATCATTACTTACGTATTTTATTTACATATTAATATTGGTAAGTAATTATTTATGGATATACATAGATAAGTAATTATTTTCAGATTTTTTCTATAAGTAATATTAATAATTAATATTATTATTATCATAATTATTATTAATATTATAATTAATATTATAATTAATATTATTACTATTATTAATATTAATGTTAATGTTATTATTAACGTTAATAATAATAATTATGATTATATTCATTATTTAATATTATTATTTTTTGTTAATATTATTAATACTGTTATTATTGTTAATATTAATATTAATAATATTATTATTAGTGGTAACATTATTGTTAGTAGTAATACTATTTTATTATTAATATATTCAATATTATTATTTATATTGTTATCATCATCATGGTTATTATAATTAATATTGTAATTAATAATATTAATATTAATATATTAATATTAACGTTGTTATTAACATTAATAATTATTATTATTATATTACTATTAATATTATATTGTTAATATTATATTATATTGATTATTATTATTAGTAATATTAATATTAATTATATATTATTAATATTATAATTAATATTATTATTAGTGGTAACATTATTATTAATAGTAATGTTATTATTATTAATATATTCAATAATGTTATTAATATTATTATTATCAAAATTATTACTTTTATTAATGTTTTTACGGAAAATCTTTTGAAATGGAATATGGTTAATTTTGAGGAAAGTAAAACTTTAATCTAATTGTATCTCCTCTAATAACACTTGAAAAACAGATAAAACATAAAGTGAAGATCTATCTCTGCAAAAAATTATTTGACACTTAAATCAATACAAACATAAAAATAATATTAATAAATAAATATAAAATTAAGTGAATATTTTCTATCAAATTTGTCTTTATTTATACACCATCCTTTTTAGTCAAGGCTGAGTTATTAACTATTCTTATGAAATAACCATGTTATTTCAGTCTTTCAACAAATAATTAAAATTGTTCTATTTATTAATAAAGATAAATAAAAAGAGTCTAAAATAACTTTTAAACAACAAAACTCGAAACGCTTAACATATATGTTTAACAATCATATTAAAAATACTTACAAGGCATTGATTAGCACAACTGATGTGGAGTAAAGATCCTACAAGAACCCATGACAGCCATCAAACCTAGGCCCATAATCAAATGAAAGTTGAAGACCCAAAGAAAGGTTTAAGAGGATTCATAACATGAACAAGAGCTAAAATCACCCGTGGTCAATTGCTAGACTTGGTCATTTTTATGAGCTTATTTCCTAAAACTCCGATTATGTTAATTTTCTTTGTATAAGTTGTACCAAACATTCAATCTCTCTAAACCTTAAATTTCACTTAATCTTTAAAGTATATTTAGTTATCTTTCCAATGTTGGAATTATAATTTTTATTTATTTATTTCCAAGTGCATGGAAACTAAATTATATAATTCATTTAAAATGAATGGAATGAACAAAAATGTCTTTGTTATCATTTCGAGTGTAATAAATTTCACCGTTAGGACTCTTCTTTGAACCATTTATTTTTATGTCACAAGTGGAAATAGCACAAGGACAATTAAGGAAATGGATATGGAGAAGAATAATAAAGATGTGTCAAGTGATGCAATGATTATGGGTAACAGAAGAAGTGCAAGAATACCGAAAGCCGATTCACTCATGAAGGATTATGTGTAGGGGAGGGGGGTAGTTGTTGCATTCTGTTTCTTTTCTCTATTATCTCTAAGTGTTATCTTCTCGGTTCGTCTTCTTTCACTAATACATACATACAGAGATTTTATAAATACTCATTCACTAGTTATCAGTTGTTCATCCATTACAATTTTACTTTTGATCTCCTCTCATTACATTGGTGCTTTCATCTCGTCTCATTTTCACTCGTGGCAGAAAACACTCGATTGAAGGAGCTTTCCACAAATATCAAGCGAAACTTAGAGTTGATAGAATCTCATCATGCAAAGTATTCTAGTCATTTTGAGAGCCTTGAAACTGCACTCACATCTTTGCACGTTGCGACATTGAAATCGAAATCGTCAACATCAGAACCAGTACAACTGTTTCAGGTTCGTAATATCAAACTTGATTTTCTTGTTAAGCTTATGCAATCAGGATCGATTCAGGATTATTATTGAGAATTTACAGCTTTGGCCAATCGTATTCAAGACATTACTGCAGATGCTTTACTTGATTATTTTCTTGCGACCTCAAAATTGACATTTGAAGGGATGTTATTACTCAAAATCCAACCTCCTGGTTACATGCTGTTTCATTGGCCAAGCTTTTAGAAGAGAAATATCTGCCTAAACAGGAAACTTCCGTAACCCACCCTTACCCAAAATACCAACCATCATCCCTAGCACAAACAACTAAATTCACAAGCCTACCACCTTTGTTACCTAATCCAAACACCATACATCAGCCAAACCAACAATCAGTTAAGTTTTCCAACATTAAAAAAATATCTGCAACAAAAATATAATTGAGAAGAGAGAAGGAATTATGTTTGAAATTTTTACCTAGCCATCAATGTCCCAGCAAACAATACTTATTGTTACAACTAGAGGAAGATCAGGACTTCAAACATGAACCTGACCCACAAGATGAGGAAAACATCCATCAGATTCAATCACGTACATCTTATTAATTATTTTTTAATTCTTATGGTGATCATATAGGCTTATCAAATATTATTCTTATAGTGATCTTTAAGGCTTATCAAATATCATCGTGTATGGTATTTACTCTCATGCACTACAAGAAAAAGGTTGGTTAGAGACCAACTTTTAGCTATCAAATGAAATTGTTACTAATTATGACCAAAATAGTCACCATATTAGAGTTTAGTTGCTAAATAACTACAAAATAGAGGTAATGATTGAATGTAGTGACCAATTAAGTCAAATAATTGGTATCTAATATTAGCTATCAATGTTTTAGTGACCTATACTATTATATTCTAAATTAGTCTCTAACTTAATTAGATACCAATTTAGAATCTAATGACATAGGTCACTAAAACTTTGGTATCTAATGTTAGATACCAATTATTTGACTTAATTAGTCACTAAATTTAATCATTACTTCTATTTTATAGTTATTTAACAATCAAAAATTTAATTTGGTGACTATTTTAGTCACAATTAGCAACCATTTCATTTAGTAGCTAAATATTGGTCTCTAACTAATTTTTTTCTTCTTTGGCAATTCTATGTATTAAATTACGTAATTTTCAAATCTACAATTTTAAAGCTAATTATTAATAGTCGTATTAGTTGCAAATTTTATATTTCTCTATCAAATTACTTTTACACAGAGTTTTACAAAATCTTTGTCAATATTTTAGTTGTCAAACTTACATATTAAATATTACTTTTCACCTTGTTTTGCAATTACGCAATTTCAAGTTTTCTGGTGTCAGTTATATTCATGTTTTAGTTAAGTTCAAAATTCATAAGATATTGAAGAAATCATATCATGTGATATCAAGAGCTTATTATGAGGATTAGTTTTTTTTTTATGTCAATTTATTAGTAAATGGGCTTTTGGGTGCTACTTTTGAAAGAAAGAAAAAAAAAAGTTGAAATTTGATTGCTTGAGGGTTTGTAAGAAGCTGTTAGCTAGTTGTTACAAAACCCTTGCATTTAAGTGCTTGTTTGAAACCTAAATTAAATGAATTAAAATTTTGAATTGGAGTTGTTTGGAGTTTGATTTTGGTTCTGAAATATATATAAACTCTAACCGAAATTTATTGATTTTAAAAGAAGAAAAGTGACAAAGTGTTTGAAATTGGCCTAGAAGAATTTTACTTCTTAAAGCTTTCTTAATTTTCTGGAACTAACCAACTCACTTTTTTTAATTATATCTCTTTATTCTAGTTTGAATTATTGTCTATTTTATTTTGTTTCTTTTGGTGATTAGTGAATTGTGTGTCTTATTTTTTTAAGTTATGGGTGGTGTCTTTGTTGTCTTGAGTGTCAAATGTCTTCTTTATTTTTCTTTTTTTCCATTAAGTTAGTTCATTTTGTCTTGTTTGTTTAATTGCAGTGAAATTTTTTACTATTTTTTTTGTATTTATGTTACAAATATGTTTTGTAATTACCACTCTTGAAGGTAATTATTGATTATAAAATATTTTACTTTTTTAAAAAACTTAAGCAGATAATGAATAGAACAATATAAGAGTGCTCAAAATTTACTAATTCATGTTACGACTATACAAATGCAAAATATGGAGACAAAATAATATGAATACCTTTTTTAAAAGAATTGAACAACTAAAAAATCAAGTGAATAATAATAAAAGTGATTCATGTTAAAATAAGAGGAATAGAAGGAGAAGAATAAGAAATAACAAAAGGGTAGGATGAAAGAATTAAAGAGGTGAAACTATTCCCACCTATTAAGAAAAGAGTGATTCAAAAGTTTATTTAAATTGGAAAAATAATATTGATGTCATGATTATATTGAAGAAAATAAAATAAAAAGTACCTCCAATGATCACTTTATTTTGGTAAGATCAATTTTAAAGAAATGAAATAAGTTATGAAAAACCTCAAGTGGATAATTAAGTGAATATGAGAGGGTTATAATGAGACACTCAGTTCATTCACTTTATCATAGTGATGTGCGAGACATGTTGGTATCTCACTCAAGGAAGAAAAAAATTGATGAGTATTTTAAAAAGATGAAGATTTTCATTATTAGGGATGTGAATGAAGAAAAAGGAATAATTGTGTCTCATTTTTTGCAAAGGTTGAATCCTAACATTAAAAATGTAGTAGAATTGCGTCATTCTTTAGAGACGAAGGAACTAGTACATCTTGCCGCTAAGGTAGAACAATAGCTTAAAAGAAAATGAGTGAATAAAAGTTTTTTCTAATTTTAATTCTTCTAACAATACCAATGTTGTGTTTTGAAAGACTTATACTTTGTCTAATGAGAAACTAAATAAAACCATAAGTAGTGACATAAAATGTTTATCTGGTATATAAGAGATTCTAGAAGAAAACTCGTTTATTATTAGAAAGGTGTTTGTAGGAATGGCTAAAAAGAATTAGAGGAGCTAAAGAGAGAACATATTTCATTCTAGTTTGAAGGAAATGTATGTTCATTAATAATAGATGGAGAGAGCTACACAGGTTTTGTTAGCACTATATTGATGAACAAAATGAACTTAGATACTAAACATCATCCTAAATTATTTAAACTATAATGGTAAAATAAGAAAGTAGAGTTGAAAATGGACAAGCAACTAGATATGTATTCACTATTGAAAAGTATGAAGATAAAGTCCTTTATGATATAGTTCCTATGATGGAATTATATATTGCTTAGAAGACGTGGCATTTTGATAAAAATAAAAAGCTTAACATGATGGTCACACATACACAATTTTTCATCAATACTATGAATTCATATTTGTCCTTTATCACCCGAAGAAGCTTATGAGGTTCAAAAGAGAATGAAAATTATTACATTGAGTATTGACCTTGGAAAGTATAGTGTGTGCATTATATGTAAATAAAGTGAAAATAAAAATAATATAAAAATGAGGAACTCCTAAAAATACAATGAGGTGTGAGAGATTTTTATGGGCTTACTAGTTTTTGTAGGAGATTTGTCAAGTATTTTAGTATAATTGTAATACTTTTAAATGGACTAGTTAAGAAGCATACACAATTTGATTAGGAAAACAAATAAGGGAGATAATTTGTTATTCTGAATAGAAATTAATAAATGCACGGATAATTATTTTTCCTAACTTTCTAAGTCCTTTGAACTTAGATGTGATGCAATAGGGTGAGAATATGAGTTGTATTAATACAAGAGAGATATCTAATTATTTATTTTAATGAAAAACTAAATATGATTGATTTTAGTTATCCCATGTATGAAAACCAGTTGTATGCATTAGTTAAAAAATTGTAAAATGATAACTTTATCTTTTACCTAAATAATTTGTCATTCAAAATGATAATGAATTTTTAAATATTTGAAAGGACATGATAATTTAAATATATGTTAAGTGGGTGAAGTTTCTTGAACAATTCCTTTATGTAATCAAACATAAGAGAGGTAAGTCTAATGTAATTATTGATAAGTCTAATGTAATTATTGATGTTGTCATACGTGCTTTACTATACACTTTTGAAACTAAGTTTTTTTGTCTTTTGTGTGCATTAAGATTTGTATGTGCTTGATGCTAATTTTCTTATATTTATCTTAGATGTTCTCATATTGTATTTGAGAGGTATTTTAAACATGATGAATTTTTGGTTAAGAACAAGAGACTTAAGAAAATATAATTAGAAAAATTATTGTCAAACTGGTACATAAAGGAGAATTATAATGTGTCACTTTTGGATGCAAAAGACATATGAGATCTTGCATAATCATTTTTAATAACCTTAAACAAAATGGACTTTTTGTGATAAGTTTATTATTTTTTAAGAATGATAAATCTAAAGTCATGTCATATGATTTGTATGCTCTATTACTTTTTAAAATATCACTGGATTTGCATTTTTATGAACTTTGTTTAAGTTTATTTTAGTTTAGGGGAAGAGAAGATTTAATTTTACGGTGATTAACAAGTTTTATAAGATGACTCATTTTATACCTTACAAGAAAATAGTTATACATGTCATTTTAAGGATCTGGTAAGATTGTATAAGTTTCCTAAGAGTAACTAAGATTCAAAATTCTTATTCACTTTTTAAAACTTTGCAGGAATAAGATTGAAACTAAAATGTTGATTTCAACAACCTATTATCCCCTGTGTGCATGGTAAAACTAAGGTATTGTATAAAATATTTTATAATCTTTTTAGAGTTATTAAGATAAATCTTAGGATTTGAGAATATTATTCGTCATATATTGAATTTGAGAATATTATTTGTCATATATTGAATTTGATAATAACATGATTATATATATTACTAAATTTTTACCCTTTGAAATTATTTATTGTTTTAATCCTTAGACTCAGATTTGTTATCTTTACCTATTATTTTTCAATTTAAAGATAAGTTCATGTAGTTAAAGCAAACAAGATATTCAAGTCTACATTACTATTTGAATTCCTAACCTCAAGCCTAACTATGTTTAACTTAATCACTATGACATATTAGGTATGCCTCCAATTTTAGGATTATATTTTTTTATTTACTTTTAGTGCAAGAAAAATAATTGTATAAATCATATAAAAATGAATAACATACATAAAAATATTTTTGTAATTGCTCTGAATGTGAGAAATTTATCTTTTAGGATTTTTTTTTGAATAATTCTATCTCATAAAAATATTTCTTGATTCTTGTGATGATCTTAATGTTCGTCAATATTATTTATAATATCTATCCTTGGGTTCAATTCTTCTATTGTAATTCTACAAATCAAAATCTTTATATTATAGACATAAATTGAATCTTATCAAACCTTTTTCAATGTTTAGATTTAAAAACTGTATAAATAACTTTTACCTAATCTTATAGAGCGGGTCAAAAGAAAATTTATAAATATAAAAAGAAATCTTGTTAAACACTCAAAGAAGTATTCTTATCAAATGTAGAATGTATCTAAGTAATAAAAGTTATTTAAAATTGTTTTTCAATTTAGTAGTTTAAAAATGACTTAAAACATTATATATAAAATTTTGATATTTAATTTTAATTTATTAAAATAACTTATAAATACATTTTTATTCATTAAATTACGTTTTTAATTTATTAAATTCATTAAGGAATGAACTTTATTTTATTTCAATTGATTAAATGACATTTTAATTGATTAAAACAATGACAAATTTCAAAGTTAACATGGTTAAAATAAAATATTAAATTAAAATAATGTTTTAATCAATTAAAATACTTGAACATTACATACTCAATCTTAAAAATTATTTTAATAGATTAATATAATTTTTAATCCACTAAAACAGCACTACTCATTTAAATCTAGCCAACACAATTTAAAATTCTCTACATAGTCTATGCAACATAAAGAAAAAATAAATACACAAATTACAACTTAAACCTATCAAACTAAAAACCAAAACTATCATCAACTACGAATGTTAAACATTGTATTCGAAATGTAAAATATTCAAACTAAATATTTTATATCAACACCTTTATTTTCATTAGAACCCAACTCGTAGCTAGCTCTAACTTCACGATTTAGCTTTTAATGGGGTAATCTTTTCACTACCTGTCCAAATTTTGTTCTCGGTAAAAGAAATAAAACATTTTTTTTGTTCTTTTGGTTTTACTTTGAATTTTTATGGGTTTTTGGCTTTTGAAGAATTCAATATCTTTCCATTGGGATTGCACTTTTATGTAAGACTCAAAAATTTTATAATATTTGCAATCAAACTTTTATGAATAAACAAAATATAAATTTCAAATCATAAAATATTTAATACATAAAAGATAAATAAAAGAAGGAAAGAAGGAAAGAAGAAAATAAGAAGAAAAGAAAGAAAGATTGAAAAAGAAAAAAAATTTAGTTTGGGCAAAAATAATTTTGTCCGAGCGAAAATCTATCTCGCCCTTGCGAGAAACCTTTCGCTTAAGCGAAATCAGTCTAAAGAGCACTCCTGATTTTCGCTTGAGCAAAACTACTCTCGCCTGGACGAAAACACTCCAAAAAACATCTTATTGTTTACGAAGGACTCGTTCAGGCGAGTTTCATCTCGCTCGGGCGAGACTTGTAGAGTAAACTTTTCTACAAAAGTCGCTTTAGCGAGATTCTTCTGCTTGAGCGAGACTATCTAAAAATATTCTCAATTAAACTAACTTTTGTCTCCTAAATATTACCATCCATTTAAGGTTCAAAGTACTACATAAAGTATTCAGGTACATCAAACTTATCTACGACTATCTACATGACAAAAAGAGTGACCATTCGAAGGTCATAAAATCTTTAACTACATCAAAACATATATACAAGTATATACAAGACAAAAGGAACATCAGTTTAAGGGCATGTCATCTTTAAGGTGCTCCAAGACCTGCATCTACACCTGCTCGTGTACATAGTATAGTCATCGCAGTTCATACAACAACATGAAAAGCAATGGTAAGCTAGTAAACTTGAAAGTTTATAACATACTAAATACATGCAAATAGAACAAAGTATCTCAGTCATTAGAATTTCTTTAAAGTTTCACTATAAGTTTTCCTTTTTCATTTTAAGTACTCATGTCAAACATCATTCATAAAGGTCTCACATGGACCACATCAATACATATAGGTCACACATAGACTTATCGTCTTTCGAAAGACCCATTAAGTATGTCCCTAGAGACTAACATCTAGTCCAATACCCAGGACTTAGATTCAGCAATTCTAAGAGAAATGACCAATCCAATACCCAAGACTTAGATTACCAGCGAATATAAAAGAAAGGTCTCCAATACCCAAGACTTAGACTGTCATTCGAATCTAAGAGAAACGATCAGAGTAAGCTCAAACATCCAATACCGAGTCTCACCAGCGGTCCCGATGCGTATGAGCTCCTTCACTAGTTTCTCACAACCTGATATCTCAGTCTACGTGACTTAGATCATCAGTGAAGCTAGAAGATCTCTGTTAAACATAGGCGTACTATACTTAATGTACACAATCGAGCATAACTCATACATTATCCCAAATGTATCACATCAATTCATCATTCACATCAATACTCGTTCAATCTACAATTCATATTATGTATTATGCAAGTATCTTTCCGTCATTAAAATAATACTTAATTACTCTTAAGTTAATCACACTAAGTCAAAACAAATAATAAAATTCATTTAGTGCTCAAGGACCAGTCAGATCTGCAAGAAAGACTTGAGTACTGATAATCACATTTTCCAGTTTTCTGTCCTATAGGTCTATTTAAAAATAACTAACTAGTATAAAAATAAGTTACTAACTTTCCTTACCTCAGACAACGATTCCCTACCAATTCCTCCAGTCAGGCAATAACTTCAACTTTAGGGATTTAAAACAAGTTTTCCAAATTACATCAACTTTTAATATAACTTTAACCAAGTGGAGAGGAACACTTTTCTCAACTGTTCCCATCAATATTGATGACAAAAACTTAACGAAAAACAGAGAATAAGAGATTTCTAGAGCAAATATGAACTTATTCCGTTTGAGATTCTGATCGGTTTGAAATGGTCCTAAAATCTTGAACTATTGCAGGACTTAATCAGATTCTGAAACAAATAAAAAATGAAGGGTGAAAATCAAGAGAGAAGAGAAAGGTTTATGAAAGATGGAAGGTAGGTGAGAGAAAAAAAGATAAAGTGGGAAAAGGGAATACTTTTTCTTTGTTATTATCTTCACATTTTGAAGGGTTTACACTTTTCCTATAGGCTTTTTGTGTGGTTGACTGTGAAGTGAAGTTAATGCCATTGAATTTGGTTCCTAAGTTTGATTGGTCAATGGTAGTTCTCGGCTATGAATTGATGTTGACTAGTCAACGGTAGTTCTTGGCTATGAATTGATTCCATTGACTTCCATTAACGATAGCTAATTGGTTTACTAGTAGGATAAAACATAATGGAATTTTGTCAAACCAGAGAAACAAGGTAGAAAAAATAAAACAAAAATATGTAAGACTTAAAGTAAAAGTTAAGATTATTTAATTAAACATTTGTAATAATAAATAGATAAAAACATGTGATTTACACTATAAGGAATATAGATCTCACATTTTTTAAATTATTTCCACTTTCTGTACCAAACGCCAATTTATAAGACAGATACGAAAGACAAATTTCAACACATTTAATGTTTTATAAAATATTTGTATTCAGTTAATAGGATATACTAAATTAATAACACAAAAATTTCGATACATATTTATAATTACTTTTATTATTGTACCTTATTAATTTTTCTATTTATTAAAATTAATATTTAATAACTTTATAATTAATATAATATATATTTTTGTATTTTAATTATTATTATTATCATTAAGAAATGATTTTACAATTGTTATCTTGTTTATTATGATTTTAAATTTTTTTAAAAATGAGCAAGTTTTAGTTTTTATTTTTTATTTATTTATTTTTCATCCATCACATATAGAAAATTAATGATATTGGAACTCTTTATTATTCAAAATTCATTAACTGCTTATTTGAATGAGAGATTGCGCCACAATTTCAATTGAAATTTACCAATGTCTCGAATATAATATTAATGTGATATCTATAATTTTTTCAAATTTTATAAAATAAATTGTATCTATTTATTTATTTTAAAATGAATATTAAAAATAAAAAAAAATTACTTCAATTTTTGAAAGGATAAGTTTTTTTGTTAAAATGATCTATATTAAATTTTGCTCATTTTATACCGGCCATAGAAAAAGTTTCAAAATTTTTAGAAGGATAAAAAATAGAAATTGAAATCAAATTTTATTAATTTTGTAGAAACTAAATTTCTATAAATTTATTATAAATACTTCTATAAGAAAATATAAAAAGTTATCATTTTTCACAAATTATAGGAAAAATATTTTACAATTTAGCTTCTTCACAAATAATCATACATATGTAATTAAATGATAATTATTCACAAAATTTTATTCTATTTGCTATTAACATTTTACATTAATGCATGAAAAAGTAAAACAAAAATAAGAAAAAGACATGTGAAAAGGGATGTTATGATTTTGAATTAGTTTATAGTTACTACTCGATAACTGAACCTATTATTTAATTATATTTAACTTGTCCAGACAAAATTCCTCGTGACCGGACACACCACACATCACAACATAACACAAACATTGCTTTGTTTTCCCAACGCCATATTAGGGTTTCAAACTTGCACTTTCCCTTTCTTCCTCTTTCACCTTCCATATCTCATTTCCTTTCAATTCATGCCTTTTATTTTCGCTTTCTTTCTCCAATTCGCCTAATTTCATCATTTCGTGCGACGCGGTACAATTAATTTTCTCTCTCCTTTTTTCTTCTTTCAATGTGCTCTGCACCTGCCATGTCGTTTTGGTGGTGTTTTTGTTTCTGTGAATTGGGGAATTTTTCATCATTTGTGGGGCTGTTGTGTAGAGTTTGGGTTCGCAGCTCGAATTTAGTGGAACTGGAATGCCCGATTTGGGGTATTTTGTTTTCAAAATAAGAAAAATGATGAATGATGTAAATGTATACTGTGTGCTCTGTTTTCGGTTTTTGGTTGTTTGGGTGGAATGTTTGGTTTTGTTTTGATTCTGTGGGAAATAGAAGGAAACATGGGAACTGCATCTTGGTTTATGGTTCTATGGAGTGTGATTATTTATGAAGTAACGATTTAGGGGCAATTTTTCGTGGAGAAAAAATGCAGTTATAATCTTATTCAGGGATTTATTGTTGCTTTATAAGAGGGCTTGTAAATTTTCATGCTTGTGTTTTTAGTAAGTGTATTTAGTTGTATTCATTTTGAGTGGATTGTGGCTCCCTTGAATTGAATCTAAAAATCTCCTTCTGCAGGGGCAGTGGCATCGGGGCCATGTATGGTTTCGACCTCGACCTGTGTATTTGTGTTATTATTGCTTGTGTAAACACTGGTACATATGGCTTATTGTTTATGTCTTTCCTTCTTGGTATCTGTGGAGCGAGCTTTTCATTCAGCCAAAAGCTAATTTAAGCGTGTCATTATCTTACCATTATGAATAAGCCTTAAGTATATGCCGACGTTAGACAGTTTAGCTTTTCCCAACTTTGATGGCTGGATTGGAATGATATGTATTTGTTTAGATTAAAATAATTGAGTGACTTTCTTAAATATTGGAAACTGTAAGTTTTTTTTTATCTTTCTTTGTTTTAATGTGTTGAGTTAGTATGAGTTGATCAGCATTTCTATTTCAATACTTTGGTCTATCGTAAAGGATTGCTCAAATAAGTTATATAGCAGTAATATTTTGTAAGATTTTTGGATGATTAAAAACGGTGGAGCTCAACCATTCATTGACTCAGCTACTAAAGTAGTGCTATTAATAATTCATTTTGGAAATTATTTTTCTCATTCGTACATGAATATCATAAATTTCTTTTCACCTTTGGGAGGGGTAGTTATCTCAGTTGGGGTTGGCCAATGACCAGGCATTTTACATTTATATTAACGGTGAGTTCTGAGGAATTTTACAAAGGTGCTTCATATTTTTGGGTGAAGGTTGCAAATAGTACATGATATAGACACAGATTTATAGTAATGAATGCACTTTATCACTTGGGTAGTTCTCATTCCTAAAGTTGTAGATTTCATCTGATCAAGTTTGGCATGAGTGGCGTTCCTTTGTCTTGTTTTTTTATTATCATTGACGTTGAGTGAAATGAATACATGAGAGAAGTTTGCGGGTTAGGTCCTTGTTACGTAATTGAACATGCATTCTCTTTGTTCTTAGAATCATAGAATGACTCATTTTACCACTAAGATTGCAATTAGTGAACAACTTAATTGATCTATTGTCCGTAGAACACCGATTGTCCATATTGACTTTGTGCGAATGCACTAGCATTCTCCCCTGCACACATGCCTTTCGACATTTATTCGAAGACTTGTTGTTTGAGTTGGTTTAATTTGGGTTGTAGATTTGATGTGTGTTTGTGGTTATAGAGTGCTAGTTTGCATTTGTTGCCTCAATTGACCAATAAACCTGCATCAAGTATATGCATTAAAGGCCAAGCTACTCTTTCTTCAGGTACATTTGGAATCTGACTTGGCTTCTAATTGATGCATTCACACAGTTAGCGGTTGGGCTCCAATTCCAAGATGAGCAATTCTCACTCTGAAAATCATGCAAGTGATTTATTCTTTGTAATTTCATCAATTAGTTGTCTGTAGTAGCCTAGTTGGTCTGAAAGATAGAATTATCTACATGCAGGATGAAGCAACTGTGGTGGGATTTGAAGTTCCAAAATCACCTGATTCCAGTTACAACAATGTCTACCCTGGAAATGAAGATGAGGCTAGGGATCCACCTATGGTGCCTTCACATTTGCAACACACTTTGCTCAATTATCCTGCTACTAGAGACACTGCAGGAACAGTTCCATTGCCTCAGAATGTGATTCTAAATCATCTTTACATCGAGAATAGAGAGTCCCCAAGATCTGTGGTGGCGTTGGGATTCACCCATCGTTTCCGCTCCAAATATGTTACAGTCGTGCTTTACAAACCAGTCCAAAGAAGGGGAAATACAGGCATTTAATGTGCATATTCAAAACCTTAATCACCGACGACGGTTTGTAATGATTTATTGTAGACTCAATATTCCAATTATTGGAAATGATATTTTAATGAACTTAAGTAGATTATTTATTGGTAGTTTAACTGTATATTTGTTTGTAAATTGTTTTTAACTTGTGGCACAGTTATAAATAATTTGAGTTTTGGGTGGTTTGGTTGAATGGATAGGATGATATGATAATATGGGGATCTGAAATAATTCGCTAATAATTTGCTAAGTAATAAATCTCAATTTCTTTATTAGGCCGTGTTTTAAGTGTTTAAAACTACTGCTAAAGATCGATTTTAACAAACAGTCTTGGGTTCTTGGCGAAGTTATATGTGCGATATTCTGAGCGTGTTTTGAAAAGGTAAAATTAATAAACCTACAGTTTAGCAGTGAATCAATGAAAACAATAATACATCACTTCCATGGATCTTAAAACTATAAAGGCTGAAATTCAATTTTTTTGAAAAATCAACAATAAATAACTAAGCACATAAAGTTTTATTTAAGAAAATTTATTCTTCCATGACTACAACTGGATATTTCTTAGAATCGGACCTTTGAGTCATTTCATGTGCATTTTTAACCCAGCTTATTAGTTTTAGAAAATATGTCTCTTTATTAATTGTGTAATAACTTTGCATTTAGTACAGCTAGACATAAGTAACCAACATTTATGACTGTTGAAATATACAGTTGCGATTAAGTTGGTAGATGATTGAAGTGTAATAATTTAAATAAAATATATGATAATTAATAGTGCGAACTCAAAGCCGATTTTTTTTTTTTATAAACTTGGTGTAATTTGTTTTTGTTATTGTCGAAATGAACTTATTTTTAAAATTCTATCAATATAAATAAATGGTGTTTGGAAGCACGATTTTTCAATAAAGAAATTATACTTTAAAATTAATTTCGTTTAACTTATTTTTCTTTCGTTAGAATAGTTCTTTCGAACCACAATTTCAATTTATATAATATATTTTTAAAATCATACTTCAAACGTTTCTACATTTTTTAACAATCGTGTTTGTTACCATTTTTTCCATTTTTTTTTCTTTTTAAATTGTGACTTTAAGCACGTTTTTCTATATATAAAATAAATACAAACATTAATTTAAAATTAAAAATTATGTTCATTTTTCGTACTTTTAAATAAAATAAAATAAAAATTTGATAACAAAAAGCGTTGATTTAATAAAAAATTAAAAATACATTAAAAACATGTCAAGGGACATGATTTTAAAATTAAACAAAAAAAAAAAAAATACAAGGACAAAACTTTAAATTCCTTTATTTCTTCCACCTTATACTTCATCTTCTTTATCTTAGAATTTTTTTTTTTTTAATCTTGATATGATAAAAATGTGTTTTATATGTTTAAATTTTATTCTTTAGGCATCATAAAAAGAAGAGTTTGTTAGATCTAAGTGTTGGATCAAGCACTTATTATTAGGCTGAAAGTTATAACTAATAATCAAGACATAATTTTTTCTATTTTAAGAATGTAGTAGTCAAAATGTCATAATTCGATTGTGACTTGGCCTATTTGACCTTTTCATCCGATAATTGATGTCACCCACAACAATCTTTCTCTCAGTAGTCACCTCATTTCGAATCAAATTCGTGACCTTGACTTTGATATCAATTATTCGATTAAGCGCTTATCACTATGCCAAAAGTTATAACCAATAATTAGGGAACAACTCTTTCTAGTTAAGAGCGTAACAGTTCAAGTATCATAATTTGATTGTGACTTGGTTAGCTAGTCTTCGCCATGGAACACTTAATGTCACTCGCAACACCAAGTTTAAAAGGCCCTATGTTTGATTTTGTGCTTAAACAACTAAGTATAAAATATAAGCTTATGCATATCAAATCATGTTAGACGCAATGTATCCAATTCAGCCCATCAGAGGCAAGTTATATGGTTGGATATATACAGACATTGTTTAATATATGCTTTGTTTGATAGATGCAAGTGTTGTACATATGTATAGCTCAATAAGATTTTATTTAAACAAACATTGGCGAGTATACTTAGTCTAATAAGTTTTTGCTTTAATAGACGGTAAGTATACTTCGCTGACAGACAACCTGAAGCATTTCATAATGCATGTCAAACTTTAGCGATGTTTATTTTATGTTTGCAGAAAATGTATACTTCTTCATTCTTTCAACAAAATCTTGCAATGTCTTGCCAAAATCAAAGATTTCTTGAAGAATGTCCTAAAAGTTGTTTCATGCAAAAAAAACTTCTCTTGAATAGGAAAGATGTAACGTTACGAAGTCAACTAGTTATGTCAGGCCTACACTTTACTATAAAGGAGAAGTCACCTATTAGGCATGTGAACATTTGTCATGCTCTAGAAGTGTTTCCAAAGAAGACATAGACATTCAATATTAAGTCAAGAACATTAATGTCTTGAAGTCTCAAAACATGCTCAAAAGCAAGAAAAAACAATAATAAAAGATGACCCTCACAATGACTACGAGAGATGTAGAACAATTCTTTTATTCTCAAGTTCTATATATAGAATATCTTTATAAAATTTTTTGATGTAAGGACATCTTCCGATAAACTTGATTCCTTCTTACCTAATTTCTATTTTCACTTCCAATATCAAAGCTATATTGAATAATTTTAAGTCATTTTATTTCTAAACCTCTTTGTTTCTTGGATTTGCAAATATTTTTCACATAGTCCGGCAATTATGTGACCTAAAAGGACATTTCATATGCAAAATTACTCATTTTTGTAATTTGTTTTTGAATTATAATCTTTTAATAATTTGTATTTCAGAATTTCACTTTCCGTACTTTAGCCAACATACGCGTATAAATAGTTTTTAGTATACAATTAAAATGTGATGACATAAACATATATAGGTGTTTAAAAAGTAGTACGGAAAAGTCTAAAAAAAGCAATGGGTTAAGGAGAGCCGCACAAAAGGTGGGTATAGTAATATTATTTTTATTACGGTTAGTGGTGGATGTTGAATAATATGGAAAGAACTCTAGGTGCTCCTCAAAGGGTGGGTTGTGTTATGTACGGACGGTACTTGTTCTGTCGCCATCCATTCCTCCAACTTCTTTAATAACAAAAGAAATGTCATGGGAGAGATGCACACTCTAAGCTTTTCTTTATACCCATTTTTCATTTAAAAAGTCTAGGAATAGTGACTGGTTTGTTCATCTTTAAAAAAACTATGACATTTATTTTTCAAATTTTAATGAGAGAATTATCAATTAGGGCAGTTATGTTTTGAAAACCAATCTAATTATTTACTTTTAAGTCTACACTACGAGTAGGAGATTATTTTATAGTTATCGATATCTAATCATCATTGTTAAAGATTTAATTGATAATTTTAATCAAATTTCTTTTTCTTTTTAAATTTTTCTCCTAACATTAATTGTTTAAAATAACTGGTTTAGCATCACGGAGTAGGAAGTTTCTTAACACACAATAGTATAAATATGATTTCTTTTTCTTTTATCAACCAATATAAAATTACCTCTATTATTGGTGTGAGGTTTTCCTATGTCTATTATGAACGATTATCTCTTTAAGTCATTAGACGAATTTTACGTATTTGGGGGGGTTATCTCAAAAACTTATCAGTAGGTGAACAAAACAAACACATTGCGGTGGGTTTTCACGAATTTATTATAGAAACGTAAGTCTATGACAACTTGTGTTTAAGTTTACTCTTGTCTACTTTTGAGAAAATATGTTTTTAGTTTCTCCTTCCAATAATCAATTTGTTGGACACAAATATGGTTTTTCACAAACATACACACACATTAAAGTGAAATGTCAACAAAGACAGTGGCAATCTAATCTTAGTAAATAATCCTATATATCTCAATAGTTACAAATGTCAAAATTTATGGTAGGTTAAAAATATTAAACTTCTTTTCTCGTCTTCAAAACATTTTGTATATTGTCTAACGTTCATCCATATAGCTAGTTTGGAGATTTTTCATGCATCACAATTGCACTATAATTATTGTTTGACTTGCAACTTGATTTGCTGTGTATCCAAATACGTGTCCGAAACCCCATAGTTGTTAGCAGAGAAGAGTCTACTACTTGTCAACTATCTGGATTACGTCACTCAAACATATTTAAGTTCAGTTTTTGAATATGAATTAACAAATTTGGTCAAATGTCGTCACGCTTGGAAACAGAAGTGCAAGTAGTTAACGCATACATGTATCAAAATAAAATAAAAATAAATAAATCGCAGCGTTGTCAACGTAAAATAAATCATCTTTTTATATTTCCAATTCTAACAAATTGCATGGAGTTTTCTATAATATTATCTAATTATTGAATTTGAATTTTTTAAAACAAGGAGTATATTTTATAAAAAATAATAAGTTCTACAATTAATGTATAGTTATTTAAGATAATTACTTATTTGAATTCTGCAGATTTTACCATTTAAATATTCTGCATAAAAGTTCAGTATAACGCGTGGAAAAAAAAATTGCATCAGTAGTGAGAAAATAGCATCCAGTTGAAAACATTGAGATTTTCCTCTGCTCTATGGTAGTTACGTACACTGAATAAGAAGAAATGGAATAGCTTCGAAAGGTTGCGGTTGTGTGCGTATCATTTCATTGCGTCAGACTAACTCCTTATAGCTTATGCGTATAATGAGACGCGCAATAACACAAATCCTCATCTCCCCAAATAAATCTGTCTGGTTTATTTAAATTTAGCAACTATAGCGTTGGATGATTAAGTCCCATGCAACACATAATAATGCATACCACACTTGCCTCCTATCTTTGCGTAATTTCCATCATCAAATCACAACTTAGATACTTTTTATTTCTCACTATCTTTTTCTTTAACATATCATATTCATCACATTTAGTTCTTCTCTTTTCTTCCCATTTATTTCTTATTTTATGTACTCACGTCACCAAATATTTTCTTTCATAACAATTGTCTTTCTCCATTTTTTAATTTACCATTTTTTAGGAAACAATCTTCTTTGACACATAAATTTGAACATTTTTTTCTTTATGAGTATTCAAACTTAACTTTACCTAGCTGTGAAAAACTAATTCATTTCATGACTCAGCCAGGCTGCCTGTTTTCTGTTTACTTTTAAAACAATATTTAGTTATGTGTGTATTGTCTTCATGTCTCTAACCCCAAGTAATCATGTGCAAGTCGCCTCCCGAGGTTAATGCAAAAATCAAGTGCAATGGACAAAGTTAGAGGAAAATTCTTTGAATAATATATAATACTATAGAAGTGCTGGTGTTATAATTTAACAGCACATATATGAAACTAAGAATCTCTATATCGGAGTTGATTATTGGTCACATGAACCTTTGAGATATAGCATGGGCTCTTTTAGGCATATGCGGCGAAATGGATTACGTGAAATACAGCTTTGTTTAGTGTTTAAAGCTTTGCAACCGTTGGGAGTCTCATTGGCTCTTAGCGGATT
>Ga0209489_104777_pt1 | contig 24545 bp, 23 predicted proteins | sample SiratrowhiteBW_FD_187527 | JGI IMG/M metagenome (GOLD analysis project Ga0209489, IMG submission 187527) | Root nodule microbial communities of legume samples collected from California, USA - Siratro white BW (SPAdes) (version 2) | ecosystem: Host-associated > Plants > Roots > Nodule | place...
CTTAATTTTGGTTTTTCTATAGTTTTCCTAATAAACTATGGTGGCGACTCCTTTCCTTAAATTTTCAAACTATTCTTATAAAATTTTTTTTTGGATCGCCGTCCCGTCGTGATTTAGGTTACGACAGGAAGTTAAGATTGAGTGAGATTGACTGATTCTTTTTTTATTATTATCTTTATTTTTATTTTGAAAGTGCAAATGAAGGAAATAGTTTGAAAACAGATTTCTTTTCTTGTTATTTTTATTATTTTGTTTTTTTTTATTCTTAGATTCTGTTGTTTCCAATTTATATATTTTTTTATTTATTTTTTTTGTTATTTTCGTTTTTTTACTATTAATTATTTTTTGTAATGGAAAAATTCAAAAAATTTTATTTTTTTATTTCTTTATTTTATTTTATTATCGTATTTTTAATTTAAAAGATTACCTGGACAAAATTGGGTGTTGACAGTTGTCCCTTTTTACTTAAGTTTTACATGATAATATGAAAAGTTGAGAAAAAAAATCATGTTATCAAAGTAAAAACTCAAGTAAAGATAGAGACACTGATTTTGTTCGGGTATCATCATGTGCTGAAAAGAAAAACAGAGATCTTTCTTTTGCAGAGGATCAACATCTCAAGGAAAAGTTATGACTTTGCTTTTGCAGGAAGTCCAACAATAGCCAAGACCTTGCTTTTGCAAGGGATCAAGTGCCAAAATCAAATGTGACCTTGCTTCTGCAGGGGATCACCATGTCAAAGAAGAGATGTGACTTTGCTTCTGCAGGGAGTCGAAAAGTAAATAATGGTTGTGACTTTTCTTCTGCAGGGAGTTGAAAAGTAAAGGATGGCCAAGACCTTGCTTCTGCAGGGGATCAAGTGCCAAAATCAAATGTGACCTTGCTTTTGCAGGGGGTCAACATATCAAAGAAGAGTTGTGACTTGCTTCTGTAGGGAGTCGAAAAGTAAATAATGGCCAAGACCTTGCTTCTGCAGGGGATCAAGTGCCAAAATCAAATGTGACCTTGCTTTTGCAGGGGATCAACATATCAAAGAAGAGTCGTGACTTTGCTTCATCAGGGAGTCAAAAAGTAAAGAATGGCCAAGACCTTGCTTCTGCAGGGGATCAAGTGCCAAAATCAAATGTGACCTTACTTCTGCAGGGGATCAACATATCAAAACTTTGAATCAGGGGATAATTTCTCACTAGATCTTGTATCAGAGGATCATGAAACCACTTTTTAAAAAAAAAATAATTTATGATTTCTTCTTGAATGAATGCATGTTTGAATGCATGAGAATCTATGATTTGCCTTTGCTTTGAATGCATCTATGAATGCATGATATATTTTTTCAGATGTTTGGCAGGTTTGACTTTTCCACTGGGGAATGAATGCATGACTTTATGCTGATGCATGAAATTTTGACTCACATGAGATTTTTTTACTTTTAATGCCTGAGGATTTTGATTTGCTATTTTGCTCCTCTCTTTAAACCAAATATTTTTATGGAATCATTGAATTCATTGATTGAACTTTGAACTTTCATTTTGGGAAAAACATTAACAAATCTTAACGCTTGACACAAAATTATTAATACGATCAACTCTAACATTTGATGCATATGTGTCGGAATGGGTGGATAAACAAACATACGGTAAAGAAATGTTAAACTTCAAATAGGCAATGGAGTTGCCCCAAGTATGGGGTGTAACTTTATTTTAAATCTTTCATACTCTTTGAGAGCTGACCATAAACGAGCAGAGTTGCCCTAATTATTTTTGAAAAATGGGAGATTAAGGTTCAAAGGGATAACCAATTTTGTTAGGAATAGATGGGTAAAAATAGATTTAGTGGGAAACCGAGGTAATGCAACTTACGTGGAGAAAGCTGCATACTTAAGAAAATCAACTGATGCTGATTGAATCACATGAAAGTGTCCCCGATTTCAATGAATATTTCGGGCTAGGGTGAAGAAAAAATGTGGGAAAGACACATATAAGAAAGGATTGCCCCATTATTTATGCTTTAATGACACTATTTCACTCTTATTCAGCTGGCAAATTTGTATCATCCTTTCCACAAAAGACACTTTTCTTACAACTTGACTTGTATTGGCGGCCGCATTCCTCTGTTGCAAGGTTATTCTCTGGAAAATCATCGACAATCATTCTTCAATCAATATGGACTTTATATGGCTTGTAACGTGGTCAGGGTTTAAAAGGTTTTGAAGAAAAAGAATATACAGGCTCAAAAACTGTTTACCTGTTATCATCATTTTTTATAACAAAGATCATCAACCAAGTATTGCACGAAGCAGTCCATGTTCTTGCTGAGATCACCTTTTTCCTTTTTATTTGCTATTCATCCTTATTTGAACTGATGACACATTTTCCTTTTGAATTTCTTTTCTTAACTTCTGACTTGGGAGCTTTTGATGCGCCTTTTTTTTTTTGATAGATCTCTTATCTTAGACTGAATTCCAACATGCCGATGATCCTTGTTTAGGGTATTTTTGAAAGAAATTTCTACTTTTCAGGCCCAAAGAGGGTACAATGGAATTTTTATTGATGTTTTAGGATAAACAAACATGGCCATATATCATTTTGAATTATGATTGCTTGATTTTAAAAGAGATTAACTCCCGTAACAGATTCCAACGATTCCAAATACTTGTCATTTTTCTTTTTTTTTTCATCGTCCTATCTTTTGCTTAGATTGCCCTTTGCGGGTTTTCAATCTAACAGACTTTTGTTTCTTTTTTCTTTTGATTTTGAATTTTTTAATGCCTTTAGCGAAAAGAACTTGAAATTCATAGCCGCATGAAAAATCTGATTGATTGCCCCAATATGATGTTTTACTCTTAGTTTTAGTGGGTAACAAACATGTTATTGAGGCAAATGGCTTTCTCTTTTGGGATGGAAGGCTCAAAGGGGTATCCAACACATGCATGCCAATATGTTATTGTGAAAAAAATCAATTTGATTCATTTTTCTATGCCAAGCTTTAAAATTGTGTCAAATCTTTTTATTATTTTTATCAATAAATTCAATGATTCCATAAACATGATTTATTGTGCAATTTTTATTATTTTCATCCCACGACATCCTTCAGACCCCGAGAAAATCTTGTAGATAACCCATGGTGTATACTTAGCAATCAAAACGCATAAGAAAGAATTCAAAAGAAAATTTCATTTCATCACAAGATAATGCAGATACAATTTCAACGCATAAATTTCAATACCCAAAAATATTACACTCCCCAGACTATGGAATCATATTATACATAAAACTTTTTAACTGCGTTAGAGTTGACCGGTAACGGTAACTCTTCCCCATCCATTCTTGTTAGAATTAGCGCCCCTCCAGAGAAAACCTTCTTCACGACATAGGGACCTTCATAATTCGACATCCATTTACCGCGATGATCCTTCTGAACATATATGATATTTTTAACCACCAAATCTCCTTCACGCAACTCTCGCGGACGAACTTTTTTATCAAATGCCTTCTTCATTCTATTTTGGTATCACTGCCCATGGCATATAGCAGCTAACCTTTTCTCATCAATGAGATTGAGTTGATTGTATCTTGCCTGAACCCACTCAGCTTCTTCTAATTTGGTCTCCATCAATACTCTGAGAGAAGGTATTTTCACTTCAAATGGTAGTACTGCTTCCATCCCATACACAAGCGAGAAAGGTGTTGCTCCCGTTGAAGTCCTCACAGAAGTGTGATATCCATGCAAAGCAAACGGTAACATCTCATGCCAATCTTTATATGTTACCACCATTTTATGAATTATTTTCTTTATATTTTTGTTAGCCGCTTCAACCGCTCCATTCATCTTTGGGCGATAAGGCGAAGAATTATGATGCTTAATCTCGAACTCTTCACATAGCTCTAACATCATCTGATTATTCAAATTGGTGGCATTATCAGTGATGATTCTTTCAGGGATTCCATATCTACAAATCAACTCCTTTTTTATGAACTTTACCACCACTTTCCTAGTTACATTGGCATAAGATGTGGCTTCCACCCACTTGGTAAAATAATCAATGGCCACCAATATGAATCGATGTCCATTTGATGCTTTCGGTTCAATAGCTCCAATGACGTCTATACCCCACATGGAAAAAGGCCAGGGTGCGGATAAAACATTTAATGCAGTTCGTGATACATTAATGTTATCAGCATATATTTGACGTTTCTGACACTTTCTCACATGTTTACAGCAATCATTTTCCATTGTCATCCAAAAATAACCAGCCCTTAGTATCTTCCTAGCCATAGAATGCCCATTCACGTGTGTTCCAAAAGCTCCTTCATGCACTTCTTGCAATATCAACTCGGCTTCTTTTGCCTCCACACATCGAAGGAGTACCATATCGTGATTCCATTTATACAGAACCTCTCCATTTAGTACAAAACCAGAGGCTAACCTTCGCAACATTCTCTTATCATTTTCAGTGGCTGATTCTGGATATTCTCGACTTTGGAGGTATCGTTTAATGTCAAAATACCAAGGCTTGCCATCTGGCTCTTCTTCGATAAAGTTGCAGTAAGCCGAATGTTCATGACTCTTCATTTTGATTGTAGGCAACTCTCCTTCTTGGTTTAGTTCGAACATGGATGACAAAGTGGCAAGAGCATCAACCAATTGATTATCTTTTCGTGGAATGTGATGAAATGTTATAGCATCAAAGTATTCCATCAATCCCTTGATATATGCTTGATATGGAATCAACTTTTGATCCCTAGTCTCCCACTCGCCTTTTATCTGGTGAACAACCAGAGCTGAATCGCCATAAACTTCTAAGATCTTAACTCTATATTCAATGGCCGCTCGGATTCCCATAGCACAAGCTTCATATTCTGCAATATTGTTAGTACAATCAAAACACAGTCTTGCTGTCATGGGTATATATTGATTCTCTGGGGAGATGAGCACTGCTCCTATGCCGTAGCCCATTACATTAGATGCCCCATCAAAAAATAAAATCCATGTGTTCACCTCATAATTATACTCATCCGCATGAAATAGAGCTGAGATGTCTTCATCCAGAAAGTCAGGCAACATTGGCTGATAGTCTTCGACTGGTTGGTGAGCTAGAAAGTCAACTAGGGCACTACCTTTTATAGCTTTCTGGGTGATATAAAGTATGTCATATTCTGACAACAACATTTGTCATCGAGCTATTCTTCCTGTGAGAGCAGGTTTTTTCAAAGATGTATTTGATCGGATCCATCTTAGATATCAACCATGTCGTATGGCTTAACATATATTGTCTTAGTCGGTGAGCTGCCCAAGCTAAAGCACAACACGTTCGTTCCAAAGAGGAGTACCTTTGCTCGCAATCGGTAAATTTCTTGCTCAAATAATAAATGGCATGCTCCTTTCTACCTGTTTGATCATACTGTCCAAGTACACAACCCATTGACCCATCTAATATTGTCAAATAGATAATAAGAGGCCTTCCAGGGACTGGCAGACGCAGTATTGGAGGTTCTCTTAAATACTGTTTAATTTTATCGAATGCTATCTGACAATCTTCATTTCATTCTACCACTTGATTCTTTCACAACAATTTGAAAATGGGCTCACAAGTGGCGGTGAGCTGGGAAATAAATCTAGCAATGTAATTTAATCTTCCCAAAAAACCTCAAACTTCCTTTTCCATACGAGGATGTGGCATTTCCAGAATAGCACGTACTTTATCCAGATCCACTTTTATCCCTCTTTGGCTGACAATGAATCCTAGAAGCTTTCCAGATCTTACTCCAAAAGTACATTTAGCTGGGTTCAGCCTGAGTTTGAATTTCCTTAGTCTTTCAAACAATTTCCTCAGGTTGACAAGATGCTCTTCTTCAGATCGAGATTTGGCGATCATATCATCGACATATACTTCAATCTCTTTGTGTATTATGTCATGGAATAAGGTCACCATGGCCCTCTGATAGGTTGCTCCAGCATTCTTAAGTCCAAAAGACATTACCTTATAACAAAATGTACCCCATGGTGTGATGAAAGTTGTCTTTTCTATATCTTCAGGTGCCATTTTGATCTGATTGTACCCAGAAAATCTATCCATAAGTGAAAACAATGAAAACTTAGTCGTATTGTCCACAAAGATATCAATTGCGATAATGGGAAATCATCTTTCGGACTAGCACGATTCAAATCTCGATAATCTATGCACATTTGAACCTTTCCATCCTTCTTTGGTACTAGAACCACATTGGCCACCCATTGAGGGTATTTTGCTACTGCCAAAAATCCAGCATTTAACTGTTTTTCTACCTCGTCCTTTATTTTCAATTATATCTCTAGTTTCATTCTTCTCAACTTTTGCTTTATGGGAGGGCATTCTGGCTTGAGTGGTAATTTATGTTGAACAATGTCAGGGTCTAATCCAGGCATATCTCGGTAAGACCAAGCAAAAATATCCCTGAATTCCCTTAACAAAGCACACAATTGCCCCTGTATTTCTTTCATCATCCCTGTGCCTATCTTGACCTCCTTTTTTTCATTTTCATCCCCTAAATCGATTACCTCTACATCCTCTTGATGTGGTTTTAACTCTCTTGCTTCTTGTTCGACTAATCTCAACAATTCAGGAGGGGGTTCCCAGTCTTCTTCATAATCATCTTCCATGTTATTGACGGGGAGTGTAAAATTAGGGTATGAGATATTGACATTGTTATTTTCAAAAGATTCATCAACATATCTGCATTATTCAAGTTTATGAAAATAAATAGGAAAGAAAGAAAAAGTGAAGAAGAAAATGAAAACACGATTTTATTATGCAAATGCGTAATACTGCGCTCTCAAAGGGAAACAATTCAAATTCATAATGCAAAAAATGAAACAACAAATCCTAAAAACCAGCCCATGAAAACAACAAAATACCCTAAAGCTCTGGGCAAAGCAATAGGGTTGACCGAAAAACATTACATTTTGTCACTACTAAACACCATAGGTACATTTACAGATTTCCAATTGCCAATTTCTTCATCAGGAAGACAAGGGTGCACATGATTGAAGCTCTGATCTCCATGCCTCTACTCAATAACTGCCACTTGATCAAAATTGATCCAACCGGCACTGTAGAAACTCTAATCCAGGCTGCACATGGGAATTTCTTTACTTCTCGGCTCCCGACCCTCTACTTTGGCTTGACTTCTTTCAACTCTTTCCTCAATGATTCTCCTTCGATCAGCATGAGTAGGTTTGAATCCCAAACCATACCTCCCTTTGTTTTCCACCAATTTCAGTGGCCTTACAGATCCTGTATTATTTTTGCCCAAGCCACTACCATATTTATATCCCTCTTTCATCATAGTCTTGGCCACCATCAAAGATACACTAGATAAACACAGATTCACTTTGAAAGGCTCTCCATAGGTTGTGCTAACAATCTCCAGAGCCTGAAATGAGGTTTCTAAAGCCTCTTCTGTGGCTTCGATATAGGGAGTGGATGTCGATCCACATACTACCAAGTCCTCCTCCCCAGAAACTATAATCAATTTATCGTCAATTACAAATTTCAGCTTCTGATGCAAAGTAGATGGAACTACTCCCGCCGTGTGTATCCAAGGTCTTCCCAGCAGGCAGCTGTATGCTGGTAATATGTCCATTACTTGGAATACAATTTGGAATGTGAATGAACCGACTTGTACTGGTAGCTCTACTTCCCCTATGACCTCTCTTTTATTACCATCAAAAGCTCTCACCACCATGGTGCTAGGACGTAGATGAATCCCTTCACCATGCAATTTGTTCATTGTGCTCTTCGGCATCACATTCAGAGAGGAACCATTATCGACTAGCACACGTGATATAAAATGATTCATGCACTTGACTAAAATGTGAAGAGCTTTGTTATGACCCCTGCCCTCTGAAAGTATTTCTTCCTCAGTAAAAGTTAAGTATTGTTAGCAGTGATGTGACTAACAATTCTTTCAAATTTATCCAAGGAGAGATCTTGTTCCACATGAGCTCCACTTAAGATATTTAATAATAACTTTCGATGAGCAGTCGAATGCATTAACAATTCCAACAAAGACACCCTTGTAGGCATCCGGTTCAACTGATCCACAACTTTGTATTCGCTTTGTTGGATGAACTTCAGAAACTCAGAAGCATCCTCATCAGTAATCTCCTTACGCCCTCTCTCTTCAGGCTCCGAATCAACTTGCACAGCATTTCCTTTCAAATATGACTTCGCCTTTTCCATAGCCATTTCTTCTCTATTCTTTCCATAGCTTGTTTCACCCCTTAAGTCAGGATGAGCAAACAGACGTCCACTCCTAGTCATACCTCCAATTCCAGAGATGTTATCGATTGCTGTCTTGCCTTGCTCAACCGGTTCTTCTTTTTGTTCTCCTTGAACTATACTAACACCATATGACCAAGGAACAACTTTATTATCCTTATATGCAAAGGGCGATGGTGTTTGAATTATTAGAGGTTGTCGCCCCGAAGGCATGGGAGCGGCTGCTTTAGTAAATTGAATGACTAACAGTTTAGGCCTCTGTGGAAGTCATTCTTCTCCGGTAAACACTTCTCCTTCTTTCCTTTGATGACAAACTTGTAAAACATGTTTGTCCATCAAGTCTTGCACAAAATCTTTAAACTCAACACACTCATCAATGGAATGTATGGTGCAAGCATGGAAACCACATTCATCTTCGGCATTGTACTCATACTGAAATAATCCAGCCTGACAAATCGCTTCAAAAACCTCATTCATAGGTTTCTTCATTTCATGGATACTCTTAACCAAAATCGGACCTCCTTCTTCCATAATAGCATTCACCGTGGAGCTTGTATGTCCAAACAGCGGGTTTTGCTCAACACTCGGCTTCTGCTCCTGGAAAGTAAGCCACTTAGAATTAATCAAAGATTACACTTTATACTTGAGGGCTCGACAGTTCTCAGTTGAGTGACCAATTTCCCCACTATGGTATTCACATTTTGCATTAGGGTCATAATATCTAGGATACGGTGGTTGTACCACCTTTGCCGGACATAAGACTACTAGCGAATTCTTGAGCAAATCTGGTAATAACTCTGTGTAGGTCATTGGAATGGGAGTAAAATTCACAACTTTCCATCCCGAATTATTATTCTTCTGTCCATAGCCTGGACTTTGTGCTTGAGTAAAGCTTTGACCTCCAACATTGGGCTGAAATACATTGTTAGCGGTAAACGAAGGTCTATATGCAGTTGGTGGTCTAGGAGTATTCTGAGAATAACCCGGCATGGCATTTGCAACATACGTAGATGAGGGTCTATAATTAGGAAGATATTGTGGCCGATATCCTCTCCAATAAGGTGCAGTAGAAGCCGCTTGAACCTCGCCCTCTTTCTTCTTACTGGGATTGAACCCAGGTTTCTTAGCACTGGTGGTTGCAGACGAACCTTGTGCTATCTTTCCACTCTTGAGACCATGTTCAATTCTTTCTCCAATAGTGACAATATCGGAGAAATTCGAAGAAACACTTCCAAGCACATGTTCATAAAAAAGAACCTGTAACGTTTCGATGAACATGGTGATCATTTCTTTCTCATATAGCGGAGGTTCAACTTGGGCGGCCAACTCTCTCCATCTCTGCGTATATTCTTTGAAAGTTTCCGAGCTCTTCTTTGCCATATTCTGTAGTTGCATTCTGTCCGGAGCCATGTCCATATTATATTTGTACTGCTTTAAGAAAGCGTCTACCAAATCTTTCCATGATGAAATCCGAGTTGGTTCAAGGTGCATATACCAGTTCAATGCCACACCCCCCAAACTATCCTGAAAGCAATGAATTAGAAGTTTTTAATTGTGCGCGTGAGCTGCCATCTTCCTACAATACATAGTCAAATGGCTTTTTGGGCAAGTGGTCCCCTTATACTTCTCAAAGTCTGGCACTTTAAATTTTGGGGGAATTACCACATCTGGTACTAAGCATAGACCGACAGCATCTCCAAACTCATGACTACTTCCACCCTCTATTGCCCTCAATCTCTTCTCAAGGACTTCCAGCTTATCTTTCGCTCTATCAGCATAAAGAACCACAACAGTCGGAGCTATAACTTTTGTTTTGGACTCACCTCCCAATGTCACATTCAAAACCCTGGGTTGGGTAGTAGTCGGAATTCTATTAACTGTTACATCTTCCCCACGACTACCAGGTGGTACTTGAATGAACTCAGGCTGACCTCCAACATTAGTAGCATTAACATCGTGTGGTATATTTTCTGCCTCCACACCTTCCTCGTAGGGTGGTTTATAGTTCGGGGGCAAGCCATACAAAGGGAACTCCTGATTTGTTTGATTTCCTCGATGAAGATCTTGGGTTTGTAATGTTCCTGGTTGAAAAATAGGAGGATGTGAAGACTAAGTCCCTTCATCTCTGGTAGTAGCTTCATGTTTGTTGTTTATGATCGTTAGATGTTCAAGAATCTGACCCAACTGCTCTTTTAGACCATGAATCTGACTCACTTTATCTTTTAGATCACCGATCTCGTCCTGCATTGCTTTCATTGCTTGCTCCCAGTTTTCCATATTCTGATGAGTGACGCGAGTCCTATATGGATGTCATGGGAATTTAGCCATTATTGTTTTCTCTGCTTTAATCTAAAATGAATTAGATGAAAAGTGCAATATGAATAAAATGCAATTGGTCATAAATTATAAAGTTATGATACGTAATTAAATGGAAATTAACACAGATCTGGGGTCTCAATAAACTGATTTATTTAAGGAATTCAAATTGATACATCTTTAATGGAAAAAACAAAAGGAAACTGCTATCAATCCCTAACACGGGCAATCAAAATCTTCAGTTGCTCTACTAGCCACTTGCAATGATCAAGAAAAATCTGAGCTTCTCGTGGAGGATCACGGAACGTCACTGCGTCAGCCTCTCATAACATTCTGGGTACGTCCTCGATAGCTCCATTAGCTAGAGCAACCAGTTGGGAAAAATTTCTCTACAGTGTACCACATCCTTTTCCTGCTCAACCATGTAATCTCTCGCGCGAGTCATTATAGCTTGGTGCCTTTCTTCCAATTCTAATAGTAACATACGCTCCTTATTCACCCTTTCTTCACATATAACCATTGTCTCCTCCACATGACGTTGACCTGAATTTGAAGATCTTGCAATCTTTTCACGACTTCTTGCTTGTCTCTTTTTATGTCTTCGTACAAATTTTTCCACTGACGTTCAGCCAATAAGGCCGTGTTCCGCTCTTGTACTCTCATTGTTAGCTCTTTGTTTGCAGCAGACAGATCTTGTTTAATCCTATGTGTATAATCCCTTTCGGCTCTTTGTTTCTTGATCAAACCTTCATATGCTTCTGTCTTCTCCTCATATTCCTGTTGAGATCTACATAGCTATGTTGTAAGCCCAGTAGGTCATCAGCCATCTTGACATTCTTCTCTTTCAATCTTGCAACTTCCTCCTTCAGCTTCTTTACTTCCCCTGACTCAATATCTTAGTTTTGTTCTCCATTTCTCAACTGAGCGGGGATTCTTCGGAAAGGCAGCTTGACTTGATTAACTCTCTTTGTGACCCATTGATGATAAGGAATTTCTCTATCTATTCCCCATGCTCTCGAATCCCTTTCCATACGGATCACCCTTTTCCATGCGCTCCTAATATATCAGAGAGTTTCAGTAGCATCTCCTTCCCCATAGTAAGCCAACAAAGTAGTGAGCGAAGCTGCTGTCGGCGAACCTCTTATGGGGTATCCAAACTGTCTTTGAGCCAGAATCGGATTGTAGTTAACACAACCTTTAGTGCCTATGAGTGGCACGTTTGGGTAGTTCCCACAATAATATATGATGCTCAACTTCTGCTGCCAAGATGGATGCCACTTTATCTTTTCTTGAGTTAGTCTTGAGAGAAACTCACTCCAATTTGTCGTTCTCTTCACTTCAAGCTTGCGTTGCATTACCTCTTCAACAGGGCATGGAGCACTGATCCCTTTTTCCCTTATACGAGATAGGAGCCAGACATAAAACACAGGTAGACAACACATCAACTTTCTTTTCCCCAGGTCATAGCACAGCTGAAGAGCTATATAGACATCAACCAAGATTGTCGGGACTGGATTTTCCGATCGAGTCTTACTCGCAACAAATACATTGATTGTGGCATAGTCGACCAAATCTTCGACATTAGGGAACAACATAACACCATATAGTGTAAGAGCTAGAACATCCATGAAAGTCTCCCAATTTTCTTGGTCAGCTAACTGATGCAAATAGCTTTCCAAAAACTTTGGGGTAAATCCACGTACACCCTTCTTGTTTACTAGGGCACTTTCTAGTTCTCTTGAGTGAATTTTCATTATCCCAGATAGAGTCGAAATAGAAGCATGATGCTCAACTTATTTGTACGGAGACTTCCCCTCCAAGGGTAGTCTAAAATTTGCTCAAACTCTTCAAGTGTTGGCACCAATTGAAAGTCTTGGAATGTGAATGCTCTGACAGGTGGGTCATAATACTGTGCAAAGGCCGTGATCAAGGAAGTCTACACCTCTATGTCGAGCAAACGTAAGAAATTTCCATAGTTTTTCCTGAAAGAGTTTCTCTGAACTGCCCTGAGCCTTCGTCCCAATGCCCTGATTCCAAACAGATTATTCTCTCTGGCTTTTATCGGCAGTTTTACCTTCAAATCCTCTTCAGATTTCATTTCAACTCCAGAACTTACATTAATTTCCATTCTTTTTTGACAAAAAACACAACTTTATAGTTTCTGACCTTAAAAGAAAACAATTGAGACTATGTGAGAAAAAGAAAGGCATGCATGCAATGCAATGAAGAAAAACCTGAGCTAAACTTCATATGTCATGATAAAAATAATGGATACTTTGTATGAGAAAAGAAATTAATGCAATGGATAAAAATATTTTTATTATTCTCTTTTTTAAAAAAAAATGAGGTGGAGGGTAGAAGCACGCAACGTATCTCCCTTTGTGTCCTAAACAAGGTTCAATACGCTTGGGGGTCTAAGGCATTAGATGCACACTCACAAAGGTAAGCTCCTAACTCCTAAAGGTATAAGGCCACTAGAGCTATGGCTCCCCTCACTGCATTACCCACAACAGTTGGTAGCCAACTTGTGTAAGTATACAAGTGAAGAGAACAGACTCTAGCTGGGGTTCTCGCAATAGCCAGAATGGGAAGTACATCCTCATTGACATTGCTACACAACCCCTTCTAATTCTAAGATTCCTCAGACCTGGGTGTAGGGCCCCACTCATGATATGAACAAGTATGTGTGTGTGAAGGGAGAATTTATGCACCCAATCCACACCTGCAAAACAGCCAGAAAAGTCCCAAGCAGGTATATAGCATATATAACAGATATAACATGTCATCTACCCTAGGGTTCAATTATTCCAACATCAATAAATAAACAATCATATATACAAAAAGAAAGGGAAAGATAAACATTGAAAAAAACCACACTCATTTTACTTATTTAATCAAATTGGCTTGACTCTCAAACTTTCCCCAGTGGAGTCGCCATCTGTCGCAACCGGGGTCACGACGGGGACGGCGAACAAAAATGTTTTTAATTTTCAAAATAGAGGAGTCGCCACCATAGTTTATTAGGAAAACTATGGAAAACCGAAAACAAGATAAGGCAAGTTCGCAAAACCGATTTAGAGTCCGGGAGTCAGTTACGTGTAGGGAAGGTACTAGCACCCCACAACGCGGCGGTACCTTTAATTAAATGAGTAAAAGAGTGTGATTTTCTGGAATATTTATTTTTCCCAAAAACGAAATTAAATGCAAACAATAACAAACAAATATATTTTTTAGAAAAGGGAGCCCGACAAGGATTTGACCTCGCTTCTATGTATCTCTATGAGGATAGAGAATTAGGGTTACATAGTTCTTTGTCGATAAGATTGTTGGTTGTCTTGATATTTTTTTTTTTGAAATTTTTGAAAGTTTGTGTTTGAAAATAAGGTAAGTGAATGACACTAGTGCCAGGTTTAAAGCCTGGGCTTTGGATAACAGTGCCAAGTTTAAAGCCTGGGCTTTGGATAACAGTGCCAAGTTTAAAGCCTAGGCTTTGAGTGAGGTGCCAGGTTTAAGGCCTAGGCTTTGGGTAAGGTGCCAGGTTTAAAGTCTGGGCTTTGAGCAACAGTGCCAGGTTTAAAGCCTGGGCTTTGAGAAATGGTGCCAGGTTTAAAGCCTGGGCTTTGAATAAGGTGCTAGGTTTAAAGTCTGGACTTTGAATAAGGTACCAAGTGCAAATACTAATTGGGGTGGTGCAGGAAGTAGCTCCACTAGTCAGAAACCACTTATGATCAAGGGCTTTTTAGGGATTGAGAAGAGTGTGGGTGCAGATCTGGATTAATGGAGGTACAGGAAGTAGATCCGCTAATCAGAAATCCAACCAGGGTCGAGGGCATTTTGAGGATTAAGAAGAATTGAAGTGTAGATCTTAATTAATGGGGGTGCAGGAAGTAGATCAGCTATTCAGAAATCCAACTAGGGTTGAGTGTATTTTGGGGATTAAGAAGAATTGGATTGTAGATCTTAATTAATGGGGGTGCAGGAAGTAGATCCGCTAATCAGAAATCCAACCAGGGTTGAGGGCATTTTGGGGATTAAGAAGAATTGGAGTGTAGATCTTAATTAATGGGGGTGCAGGAAGTAGATCCGCTAAACATAAATCCAACCAGAGTTGAGGCATTTTGGGGATTAAGAAGAATAGGAGTGTAGATCTTAATTAATGGGGGTGCAGGAAGTACCTCCACTTACCAAAAACCCAACTAGTGTTGAGGACATTTTGGTAATTGAGAAGAATGTGAATAGAATGGCCCAACTCCTAAACCCTAAGCCACCACCACCTTAACCCTAAGCCACCATCACCTTTGTTCACCCATGATGAACCAAAAGCGACAGCAGCGATGAGGAAGGAGCAGCAGTGGCGACGACGACGACGACATGGTGCGGCGGCGACGCGGGACGTTGGCGGCGGCGGTGCGGAAAAAATGGCGGTGACGGCGGAAGTCGTTTTGGGGTTGTTTTGGAGTGGTTTTGGGAGCATAAAATACATGAACAAAATACAGAGAAGAATGTATGGAAGATGGAAGATGATGAATTTATTCTATTATTTAAGAAATAAGAAAAAAAAAACAAAATGTCGTAAAGAGCAAAAGGACCTCCCTTTTTTATACTTTTATCTTTATATGAAAATAAAATGATGAAGAAATAAAAAAACATCACAGAAGATAAGAACACAAGATTTACGAATTTCAAGCTTCAATATCCATATGAAAAATCTAAACTTTACAAATCATACCTGTGAGTGTTCTTCAAAAATGATAGTCTCATTTACAAAAGTTTCTTGCTTCTTAGTTTTAAACTAAATGTGGATAGTAAGACAGAAGAATCAATCTTCTCTTCTTCTCTACTTTCTCTCTCTTTTTTTCTCTTTTTCTTCATTCCTCCCAAAGTGATCAGTCATTCTTTTTTAACGTAAGAGTCGTTACCACTTAAGTGAATCTCCTTTTTTTATTATTTAATTTATTTTTATTCTGAAAGTAGTTCAAAGCAGTTTTGAAAGATTGACTCTTTCTTCTTTTTTATTATTAAAGATGAAGTGTAGATGAACGTGAGATGAAACAGTTTGAGAATGGTCATATTTTATTTTTTATTATTGTGACATGGAGAACATGGGTGGATTGATTGATTCTTTTTTATTATTATCTTTATTTGTCTTTGTGAGAAGTTAAGATTGAGTGAGATTGAATGATTCTTTTCTTTTGTTATTATCTTTATTTTTTTGTGGGAAGTTAAGATTGAGTGAGATTGACTGATTCTTTTCTTTTATTATTATCTTTCTTTTTATTTTGAAAGTGCAAATGAAGGAAACAGTTTGAAAACAGTTTTCTTTTCTTGCTATTTTTATTATTTTGTTTTTTTTTATTCTTGGATTCTGTTGTTTTCGATTTATATATATTTTTTATTTATTTTTTTGTTATTTTCGTTTTTTATTATTAATTATTTTTTGTAATGGAAAAATTCAAAAAATTTTATTTTTTCATTTTTCATTTATTTTTTCATTTCTTTATTTTATTTTATTATCGTATTTTTAATTTAAAAGATTACCCGGATAAAATTGGGTGTTGACAACTATAGATAGGTAAAATAGAAAAAAAGATGTCAAAAATACTAAAAAATAAAAAAGTAAAAAGTAAACCATGGAATTCTGAAAAAGTTTTGTATTTCAAATATCTCCATTTTTTTTAATAAAATTCAAGAATTTTCCTTAATTCTCTGATAAAATGTATAATTCGTATAATAAAGTACCACAAAAATGTTTAGATTTTTTTGACAAATTTAGATAGGTGAAATAGGAAAAAAAGATGTCAAAAATGTTAAAAAAAATACAAAAGAATAAATAGTAAACTATGGAATTTATGAGGAATGATGGATTTCAAATGTCTATATTTTTTTAGAAAATGTTTCATGATTTTTGAAAATTCTTTGATAAAATCTCTTACCCATAAAATAAACGAACATAAAAATTTTCAAAATTTTTTGACAAGTACAGATAGACGAAATTGAAAAGAAAATGTCAAAAATAATAAAAGAATAAAAAAAAACAAATAGTCAACCATGGAATTTTGACAAAAAAATTGATTTCAGATATCTATATTTTTTAAAAGAACTTCTAGAAATTTTCAGAATTCGTTGGTAAAATCTCTAATCCTTCCAATAAAACAGTACAAAAACTTCCATATTTTTTGACAAGTTTGGATAGGTGAAATAGAAAAAAAAAATGTCAAAAATGCTAAAAAAAATAGTAAAGGATGGAATTTTGGTGAAATTTTGGATTTCAAATATCTCATATTTTTTGAAAAAAAAAACCATAGTTTTGTATAATTCTTTGAAAAAATATCGGATCCATACAATAAAACAACACAAAAATTTTAAGAATTTTTTGAAAACTATAGACAAGTAAAATAGAAAAAAAGATGTCAAAAATACTAAAAAATCAAAAAGCAAATATTAAAGATGGAATTCTGAAAATGTTTTGTATTTCAAATATCTCTATTTTTCTTAATTAAAATTCAAAAATTTTCCAGAATTCTCTGATAAAATCTATAATCCATATAATAAAGCAACACAAAAATGTTTAGAATTTTTTGGCAAGTTTGGATAGCTGAAATAGGAAAAAAAGATGTCAAAAATGCTAAAAAAAATAAAAAACAAATAGTAAACAATGGAATTTATGAGGAATTTTGGATTTCAAATGTCTAATTTTTTTACAAAAAATGTTTTATTATTTTCTAAAATTCTTTGAAAAAATCTCTAATCCATAAAATAAAGGAACATAAAAATTTCCAAAATAGAAAAGAAAATGTCTGAAAGAATAAAAAAATAAAAAACAAATAGTAAACAGCGGAATTAGGGGAATTTTTTTTTCACATATCTATATTTATTTAAAAGAACTTCTCGAAATTTCTAGAATTTGTTGATAAAATCTTTAATCTTTCCAATAAAATACAATAAAAAATTCTATCATTTTTTGACAGGTTTGGATAGGTGAAATAGAAAAAAAAAGATATTAAAAATGCTAAAAAAATAGTAAACGATGGAATTTTGATGAAATTTCAGATTTCAAATATCTCAATTTTTTTTAAACAAAGAACCATAGTTTTGCAGAATATTTGATAAAATCTCGAATCCATACAATAAAACAACACAAAAATTGTAAGAATTTTTTGACAACTATAAACAAGTAAATTAGAAAAACAAATGTCAGAAATACTAAAAATCCAAAAAGCAAATAGTAAACGATGGAATTCTAAAGATGTTTTGTACTTCAAGTATCTTTATTTTTCTTAATAAAAATTCAAGAATTTTTCAGAATTCTCTTATAAAATCTATATTTCGTATAATAAACCACCAAAAAAGTGTTTAGAATTTGTTTAACAGGTTTGGATAGGTGAAATAGGAAAAAAAGATGTAAAAAATGTTAAAAAAATATAAAAAAAAACAAATGGTAAACGATGGAATTTATGAAGAATTTTGGATTTCAAATATCTATATTTTTTTACAAAAAGGTTCCATTATTTTCTCAAATTCTTTGATGAAATCTCTAATCCACAAAATAAAAGAACATAAAAATTTGCAGTATTTTTTGAGAGGTACAGATAGACGAAATTGAAAAGAAAAAAATGTCCAAAATAATAAAAAAATAAAAAAGAAAAAAGTAAACCACGAAATTTTGAAAAAAAAAACAATTATTTCACGTATCTATATATTTTTAAAAGAACTACTAGATATTTCCATAGTTTGTTGATAAAATCTCTAATCCTTCCAATAAAATACAAAAAATTCCATAACTTTTTGACAAGTTTGGATAGGTGAAATAGAGAAAAAAAGAAGTCGAAAATGCTAAAAAAATAAAAAAGAAATAGTAAACGATGAAATTTTGGTAAAATTTTTTATTTCAAAAACCATAGTTTTGCGAAATTCTTTGATAAAATCTCGGATCTATACAATAAAACAACACAAAAATGTAAAGAATTTTTTGACAACTATAAACAAGTAAAATAGAAACAAAGATGTCAGAAACACTAAAAAACCAAAAAGCTAATAGTAAACGATGGAATTCAAAAAATGTTTTGTATTTCAAATATCTCTAATTTTCTTCATAAAAGTTCAAGAATTTTCCAAAATTGTCTTATAAAATCTATAATCCATATAATAAAGGACCACAAAAATGTTTAGAATCTTTTGACAAGTTCGGATAGGTGAAATAGCAAAAAAAGATGGCAAAAATGCTAAAAAATAATAAAAAAAAGTAAACGGTGGAATTTATGAAGAATTTCGGATTTCAAATGTCTATATTTGTTTAGAAAAATGTTCCATGATTTTCTAAAATTCTTTGATAAAATCTCTAATCCATAAAATAAAAGAACATAAAATTTTCTAGAATTTTTTGACAAGTACAAATAGACGAAATTGAAAAGAAAATGTCAAAAATAATAAAGAAATAAAAAAAATAGCAAACCGCAGAATTTAAAAAAAAAATTATTTCGCGTATCTATATTTTTTCAAAAGAACTTTTATAAATTTTTAGAATTCGTTGATAAAATCTCTAATGCTTCCAATAAAACACTACAAATAATAACATAATTTTTTTGACAAGTTTGGATGGGTGAAATAGAAAAAAAATGCCAAAAATGCTAAAAAGATAAAAAAAAAAAATAGTAAACGATGGAATTTTGTTGAAGTTTTGGATTTCAAATATCTCAATTTTTTTTAAACAAAGAACCATAGTTTTGCAGAATTTTTTTATAAAATCTCGGATCTATACAATAAAACAACATAAAATTTTAAGAATTCTTTAAAAACCATAGACAGGTAAAATAGAAAAAAAGATGTCAAAAATACTAAAAAATTAAAAAACAAATAGTAAATGACGGAATTCTGAAAATGTTTTGTATTTAAAATATCTCTAATTTTCTTAATAAAAATTCAAGAATTTTCCAAAATTCTCTAATAAAATCTATAATCTGTATAATAAAGCACCACAAAAATGTTTAGAATTTTTGGACAAGTTTGGATACGTGAAGTAGGAAAAAAAAGATGTCCAAAATGCTTAAAAAAAACCAAATAGTAAACGATGGAATTTATGAAGAATTTTGGATTTCAAATGTCTCTATTTTTTTGAAAAGTATTCCATGATTTTCCAAAATTCTTTTGATAAAATCTCTAATCTATAAAATAAAAAAATATTAAAATTTCTAGAATTTTTTGACAAGTACATATAGATGAAATTGAAAAGAAAATGTCAAAAATAATAAAAAACTAAAAAATGAATAGTAAACTACGGAATTTTGAAAAATAAAATTATTTCACATATCTATATTTTTGTAAAAGAACTTTTAGAAATTTCCAGAATTAATTGATAAAATCTCTAATCCTTCAAATAAAAGACTACAAAAAATAATATAATTTTTTGAGAAGTTTGGATAGGTGAAATAGAAAAAAAATGCGAAAAATACTAAAAAAATAAAAAAAGAAATAGTAAACGATGGAATTTTGTTGAAATTTTGGATTTCAAATATCTCAAATTTTTTTTTTTTTTGCAAAAAAAACCCGTAGTTTTGCATAATTTTTTGACAAAATCTCGGATCCATACAATAAAACAACACAGAAATTTTAAAAACTTTTTTAGAAACCATAGACAGGTAAATTACAAAATAAGATGTCAAAAATACTAAAAAATTAAAAAGCAAATTGTAAATGATAGAATTCTGAAAATGTTTTGTATTTAAAATATCTATATTTTGCTTAAGAAAAATTCAAGAACTTTTCATAATTCTCTGATAAAATCTTTAATTTGTATAATAAAGCACCACAAAAATGTTTAGAATTTTTGGACAAGTTTGGATAGGTGAAGTAGGAGAAAATGATGTCCAAAATGCTAAAAAAATAAAAGAAAAATAAATAATAAATGATAGAATTTATGAAGAATTTTGGATTTCAAATGTCTACATTTTTTAGAAAAATGTTCCATGATTTTGCAAAAATCTTTGATAAAATCTCTAATCCATAAATTAAAAAAACATAAAAATTTCCAGAATTTTTTGACAAGTACATATAGACGAAATTGAAAAGAAAATGTCAAAAATAATAAAAAAATAAAAAAAAATAGTTAACCACGAAATTTTGAAAAAAAAATTATTTCACATTTCTATATTTTTGTAAAATAACTTTTAGAAATTTCCAGAAATTGTTGATAAAATCTCTAATCCTTCCAATAAAACACTACAAATAATAACACAATTTTTTGACAAGTTTGGATAGGTGAAATAGAAAAAAAAATGCCAAAAATGCTAAAAAAATAAAAAAGAAATAATAAACGATGGAATTTTGTTGAAATTTTGGATTTCAAATATCTCAATTTTCTTTTGAAAAAAAAAACCATAGTTTTGCATAATTTTTTGATAAAATCTAGGATCCATATAATAAAACAACACAAAAATTTTAAGAAATTTTTGAAAACCATAGACAGGTAAAATAGAAAAACAGATGTCAAAAATACTAAGAAATTAAAAACCAAGTAGTAAACGATGGAATTCTGAAAATGTTTTGTATTTAAAATATCTCTATTTTTCTTAATAAAAATTCAAGAATTTTCTAGAACTCTCTGATAAAATCTATAATTCGTACAATAAAGCACCACAAAAATGTTTAGAATTTTTTGACAAGTTTGGATAGGTGAAATAGAAAAAAAAAGATTACCAAAATGCTAAAAAAATAAGAAAAACAAATAGTAAATGATGGAATTTATGAAGAATGTTGGATTTCAAATGTCTTTACTTTTTAGAAAAATATTCCATGATTTTCCAAAATTCTTTGATAAAATCTCTAATCAATAAAATAAAAAAACATAAAAATTTCTAGAATTTTTTGACAAGTATAAATAGACGAAATTGAAAATAAAATGTCAAAAATAATAAAAAAAAAAACAAATAGAAAACTACAGAATTTAAAAAAAATATTTATTTCACATATCTAGATTTTTTTTAAAAAGAACTTTTAGAATTTTCCAGAAAATCTTTGGTAAAACTCTAACCCTTCCAATAAAACACTCTAAAAAATTCCATAATTTTTGCACAAGTTTGGATAGGTGAAACAGAAAACAGAATGCCAAAATTGTTAAAAAAATAAAAATGAAATAGTAAACAATGGAATTTGTTGAAATTTTGAATTTCAAATATCTCAATTTTTTTTGAAAAAAAAAACATAATTTTGCAGAATATTTTGATAAAATCTCGGATCCATACAATAAAACAACACAAAAAATTTAAATTTTTTTTGAAAACCATAGACAGGTAAAATAGAAAAAAAAAAGATGTCAAAAATACTAAAAAGTTAAAAAAGCAAATAGTAAACGATGGAATTCTTAAAATGTTTTGTATTTAAAGTATCTTTATTTTTTTATTAAAAATACAAGAATTTTCCATAATTCTCTGATAAAATCTATAATTCGTACAATAAAGCACCACAAAAATGTTTAGAATTTTTATACAAGTTTGGATAGGTGAAATAGGAAAAAAAAAGGCTTACCAAAATGCTAAAAAAATAAGAAAGACAAATTGTCAACGATGGAATTTATGAAGAATGTTGGATTTCAAATGTCTTTACTTTTTAGAAAAATATTCCATGATTTTCTAAAATTCTTTGATAAAATCTCTAATCAATAAAATAAAAAAACATAAAAATTTCTAGAATTTTTTGACAAGTACAGATAGACGAAATTGAAAATAAAATGTCAAAAATAATAAAAAAATAAAAAAAACAAATAGAAAACTGCAGAATTTTAAAAAAATATTTATTTCACATATCTATATTTTTTTTAAAAAGAACTTTTAGAATTTTCCAGAAAATCGTTGGTAAAACTCTAACCCTTCCAATAAAACACTCCAAAAAATTCCATAATTTTTGGACAAGTTTGGATAGGTGAAATAGAAAACAAAATGTGAAAAATGCTAAAAAAAAAAAAACGAAATAGTAAACGATGGAATTTTGTTGAAATTTTGGATTTCAAATACCTCAATTTTTTTAGAAAAAAAACATAGTTTTGCAGAATTTTTTGATAAAATCTCGGATCCATACAATAAAACAACACAAAAGTTTTAAATTTTTTTTGTAAACAACAGACAGCTAAAATAAAAAAAAAAAAAGATAAAAAAAAAAAAAAAAAAAAAAAAAAGATGTGAAAAATACTAAAAAATTAAAAAAGCAAATAGTAAACGATGAAATTCTTAAAATATCTTGTCTTTAAAGTATCTATATTTTTTTAATAAAAATTCAAGAATTTTCTAGACTTCTTTGATAAAATCTATAATCCGTACAATAAAGCACGACAAAAATGTTTAGAATTTTTTGACAAGTTTGGATAGGTGAAATAGGAAAAAAAAGATTACCAAAATGCTAAAAAAATAAGAAAAACAAATAGTAAACGATGGAATTTATGAAGAATTTTGGATTTCAAATGTCTTTATTTTTTATAAAAATATTCCATGATTTTCCAAAATTCTTTGATAAAATCTCTAATCTATAAAATAAAAAAACATAAAAATTTCTACAATTTTTTGACAAGTACAGGTAGACGAAATTGAAAATAAAATGTAAAAAAGAAATAAAAAAACAAATAGTATACCGTAGAATTTTGACAAAAAAATTATTTCACATATCTATATTTTTTTTAAAAGAATTGATCCTATTTCATTCAAGATAATTATGTACTTACAAAATATCGTCTCAATTCATCCTATTTCATCCTATCGAGGATGTGATATGGTTCCAAAGGGTGAACTGGACAGTTCCAATAAGATTTCATTCTTCAACAAAAATCCGATAGACTTTTTGGAGGGAGGCTCCCATTGATGTGTATCCAGTAGGAATTGAACCTACGAATTCGCCAATTATAAGTTGGGCGCTTTAACCATTCAACCATGGATGCTTAGCGGGAATCCTCGTACATGGTGAATAACCAAATTTCAAATGAATTGAAATCTTTCGAATAAATCAATGCAATTAGGAGGATTCGATGAAAGGACATCAATTCAAATCCTGGATTTTCGAATTAAGGGAGATATTGAGAGAAATCAAGAATTCTTGCTATTTCTTAGATTCATGGACCCAATTCAATTCAGCAGGATTTTTCATTCATATTTCTTTCCATCAAGAGAGTTTTATAAAACTCTTGGACTCCCGAATTTGGAGTATCCTACTTTCACGCAATTCACAGGGTTCAACAAGCAATCGATATTTCACGATCAAGTATGTAGTATTCTTTGTAGTAGCGGTCCTTATATATCGTATTAACAATCGAAAAATGGTCGAAAGAAAAAATCCCTATTTGACAAGGCTTCTTCCTATACCTATGAATTCCATTGGACCCAAAAATGATACATTGGAAGAATCATCTGAGTCTTCCAATATCAATAGGTTGATTGTTTCGCTCCTATATCTTCCAAAAGGAAAAAAGATCTCTGAGCGTTCTTTCCTGGATCCGAAAGAGAGTACTTGGGTTCTCCCAATAACTAAAAAGTATATCATGTCTGAATTTCACTAGGGTTCGCGGTGGTGGTGGAACTGGATAGGAAAAAAGAGCTATTCTAGTTGTAAGATATCTAATGAAACCATCACTGGAATTGAGATCTCATTCAAAGAGAAAGATATCAAATATCTAGAGTTCCTTTTTGTATATTATATGGATTATCCGGTCCGTAAGGACCATGATTGGGAATTTTTTGATTGTCTTTCCCCAAGAAAGAGGCGAAACATAATCAACTTGAATTCGGGACAGCTATTTGAAATCTTAGTGAAAGATTGGATTTATTATCTCATGTTTGCTTTTCGTGAAAAAATACCAAAGGAAGTAGAGGGTTTCTTCAAACAACAAGGGACTGGGTCAATTATTCAATCAAATGATATTGAGCATGTTTCGCATCTCTTCTTGAGAAACAAGCGGGCTATTTCTTTGCAAAATTGTGCTCAATTTCATATG
>Ga0209489_104779_pt1 | contig 24533 bp, 16 predicted proteins | sample SiratrowhiteBW_FD_187527 | JGI IMG/M metagenome (GOLD analysis project Ga0209489, IMG submission 187527) | Root nodule microbial communities of legume samples collected from California, USA - Siratro white BW (SPAdes) (version 2) | ecosystem: Host-associated > Plants > Roots > Nodule | place...
GTTTATTAAAAAAAAAAAAAAAAGATGGAATAGTTTGCACTTTCAAGAACAAAAGCACATAATATATAAGGAAAAGGACTTAACATGCATTCACTTTCTCTTCCATCTTTTGTTTTATTACCTCTTCATTTCTCATCACATAATGTATGATCACATCTGTGTTCTTTTTCCCTTTCACTATTTTATTTCTCGCCATATTAAAAATATATAACCCTAAGAAAATTAAGTTTTAAAATAAATGTTAAACACTAAATAATATTTCTCAAATTTTAGAAGAAAGGAAACCATGGAATTTTTTATCAGAGAAAAATAAAATTTACAAGTTTTAAAAAGTAGAAGAAACAATGGCATTTCATTTTACAAAGTTAGAAACCGAAACTAAAATTTGCCCATTTCATATATAAAAAAAAAAAAAAACCTATTTAGTCCTAAATATTTATTTCTCAATAATCCTACCTGAAAGACTTCTTAACGAAAAAAATTAACTTGACTAGTATGTCTCATAAATAGAGTTAAAAAATTAATTTCTAATAAATTTCATTGATAAAATTAATTATAAATAATTAATATATGCTTAAATTATTTATTTGCCATTAACTGTTGGAGATCTCACGTAATTATATTTTGAAGAAGTTTATTTGTTGAACTGTCCCTTCCTATCAAGTCTACGAGATCAAATCTTCCACCAATATACAAAATATGTAGTTTCATGTATTAGAACTAAGTTTTGTTCCTATACCTATCAAACATGATGACAATAAAAAAATGGAAAAAAGTTTGTACTGCCAAGTGAACATTAATTCTGAAAGACAAATCAATAATTGCAATCTCTCTCATTCTTTTTCAACATTTTCTGTAAATATTTAGTTTAGCATTTGCTGCTATTTGTCTTTGTATTTATTTCGCTAACTTAATATGATTGTTCTTTAGCTTATTTTCCTTCAACAACGTTTGGTGGTTGAAATTTAAAGAGACTACAATATGTTCAGAGATATGCATGTATACAGCAAACACACGACTGAAGAATACGTGTTCATAAATAAACTATTTTTAGTGAATGATATTAATAATGAGCAACTAAGGACTATACATATTTCAAATTATGAAGTAAAATAATATAGAATTTCTAATATGATCTTCATTTCTATACTATACAAATATAACAATATAACTTCTGTGTAAACAGTCCATGTATACTTTGGATTAATTTAGTTCTTCAGTTTTGCAGATGCAAACTCTACAGTGTCTCCATATTTTAACTGATAGTTTTGTCCTGTAAAATAAATAATTAGATTCACTGTTCAATATTTTATTTGTTAACAATTCTAAAACTGTTATTGCTGTGGATTCATATGCACTTGATACATTAATTTGATTTGAAGTGTGATCTGTGATGAAGCTAACAGGAAATGTCATTTCAGAGTGTGAGTTGAGATGAGATAGCGCTAGATAACAAAAGAGAGATGGAATGGGTGATTGGATAAAAATGGGAAATTAAAGAGAGGAAGGAGGGAGGGAGCAGGGTGCACAAATTTCTTGGACAACCGTCCGAGCCAGGTCCGCGCCCTAGTGTCGGACTCTTAGCAAACAATCTGCTAAGAAACACACATAAAATAACAAGTTCAGAGAAATGACAGCTCCTCCTCAACCTCTTCTCTTTCTTCTCACTCACCCTCACTCCCCACTCCATGCATAGTCTCACTCACCTTACACACACACATGCATGCATCAATTCATAACTCCTTCGCCACCAATTTCATCCCATCTCTGCCTTTGTCTCCTTCCTCTGCCAAGCACACCCCCAACATGCAAAGCTGTACACCACCTTAACTTGTGTTTTTCACATTTTTTTTTTACCTTCACGTATGGTCACGATTTCATCAATTTGGTATTTGTGGGTGGATAGCTAGCTAACCAAACAGAGAGTATCCTAGTTGACTGGGACACTGCAAAACTTGCTTCTACATGCAACGCAATACCTTAATTATTTTATGTGTTAATCTGTGGGTTGCCCTCCAACGTTGTATACTGTAAAAAGGTCAAGGTGTAGCTATTTTGTGTCGCCAACCCGGAGAACATGTAGGCTTTACTGGATTAAAATATCATTCTTTTCTTACCGTTTCATTTGTGTGTTTCTCTTTGAGTTCTCAATAATGAGGACAAAGAAACGTAGGCAGTGTGCCCCATGTCATGGCCAACTACGCTTTGTCATAAAAATAATAATAAAATAATCGCTAATAACAATTACTTATGGAATTAAGTTAAGTAATCAAGAACATATATAAAATGATATTAGAAACAAATGGAGAAGAATACGTATACATTACATAGAATAAGCGGCAGTTAATTCGGTAATCGATATCTCAATTCCCATATAAACATTCCTCGAGCCACGCCATCTACACGCGTTTTTTTTTTTTTTTTCCCTAATCATGCATGGTGAATTTACCCGATTTATTCTTCTAAGAACCCAGTTTTCTATCTGTTAATTTTTAATCACGCTGTCCTCCTTGTTCGTTCCCACACTGGGCCAGACAATGTGCAAGATTATGGTGAATGCGCTGCCTAATTGTTGCCATTTGTTTAACCCTAACCCCCTTTCATGCTTCACTGTCGATCGCCTTAGTGGGTGAGGGGACTAATATTTATATTAAGCAAAAGTTTAAGCATTTAATATAATCAGATCCCACATAGCTAACATGGTTTCTCCAACCCTAATTTCTCCATGTGGTAGCCACACAAGAAGAGACATGGCCTAACAACAGGGCCTATTGTTTGGAATCGACCCTACAACATTGGTTGTGCTTCGCGACCTAGTGATTAGTATATAAATGAAAATTAAGGTAAGAGGGCATGTACGAAAACCAAACCTGTATTTAAAATAATAAAGAATAAAAAGGGGGAACCAGATCTCTACCTTTGATCATTTCCTAGGAGATTTTCCCCTAACTGTTTTCTTTGTCTGTTTATTTCAGCACCGGGATGAAGCACATAAACACGATGGTGTCCAGGACCTACGTTCTTGTTTTTGATTGGGACCATATATAAATAAACCTTCCAAAATCTAAATATATACATATGCTAGAGCTCAATATTTGATCTAAGATTTTTTGTTGAACCATGTTGTGTGGTCCTGCCTTTCTTTATTTATTTTTTCTTTTTCTGTCTAGACTGTACCTTCTTTAATCTCTACTTTTTGCTTATGAAAATCATTGAAATATTGGGAATAATGGCCACACTAAAACGAAAGGAGTGGAAATAGCAACTCGACAAACTCCAAACGAGGTCAACAGTGACAACTTGATCATCTACATTGACCTAATATTTATTGTTCCTAAGTCTATTCAACCAAACATATCAGAATGGAATATGAGAATGGATTAATGCCAAAAGATCGCAGGAATAAATGATGGGTTTCTTAGTGATCTTTTACTATTCGCATGTTGCACTTATAAGAATGACTTATATATAATTGTTGACGAGACATTATTTAGAGATTTAACTAAAATAGAGCACCTACGTGGATGTAAATGTTAGTATTATAATGTTAAGGTTCACTTCTTTTTTAAGATGATGTTAAAATCTATCATCTTAAATGCCTAATGGCAAAAGATACATTTGAGATTTTATATTATTTAGACATACGATTAAAATAAAATATGTAAGAGGATGTAAATTTCATTTTATAAAGTTAAACTAAACTTAAATTCACTTTTTTAAGAATTGTTATTTTCTTTTAATAAATATTTTGGATATAAGTTTATAAAATGAAATTTACACCCTCTTACAAAAAGGATTTCAAATTAGCCTGAGGACCAAAAAAATTTTTTTTTTAAAGACTTGGCCAAAAGAAATTCCATTTTAATTGCTTTAACTTCATTCCAGATCTAGTGGAATAACCTAGCTTGAAAAAGTTTTAGACACAGAATAAATAACTTGGTCAGAAAAATGGTGGTGGACTCTTGGGATCTAGGTTTGATTTGAAGATGGTTAATCTTAAATTAATTAAGAATGAGGAAGAATTTCATCATGTCGTTTTAAATTTACACACTTTATTCTACTCCGGTGTATGCATTGCGAGGTTATGTGCATGTAATACGGCATATGCCTCTCTGTTCACCACCAATTATTGAAAGTTGGAAAGGACAGTTGAATCTTGAAAACCTCAATTATCTTCCAATTCTGGTTGGGATTGAAATTTTTAACTTAGAACTACATAATTAATCTTACTTCTAAGCCTATGTCTTTGCTTTAGTATCTAATTATTATTATAAAATAAACTAAAAGAATTTAGGTCTGAAAACAAGAAGATGGTTTCTTACTGTCGCTGAGAGCTGTTGTTTTGTCTGGCGTAACTGCCGCTGTAAAATACTATTAAATTTTCTTACAGCACATAGACTCTCCCCGACGCACCAGCAAGCTTGAGAATGATGAAGATGGATAATTCTACTACTCTACAATTTTTGACATGTATTACTATTATACCTCTTAAATTAGTTTATAAATTATCTCATAACATATCACAATAATCTTATCTCACCCTCTTATAATTGTTAGGTTTTTATACGCCAATTACAAAAATTATTTATTTTAATATTTTTCATATTTATTTTTATGTATAAAAATCATGTTAAAAAATAATGTAATTTTTAATATTTAATAGATATATATCTATCATTATTTACACCTTATCACTATTTTTTCACTTTTCTTATTTCTAATATCACATAAAATATCATCATATTTTTCTTATTTCACTCATAACACTTTATTTATTGTGGTCATTCTTAATATATTACTAATTTTCGCTTGTCAATCTATTCCTTTCAAAAAGGTTAATGTAGGATAAAATTGAACCTTATGAATAGTTATCACAAGAATAACATATTCATTAACTAACACATGAGTTTTTGTGAATAACATATATTTATATATCTAAGATTGATTGAAAGCATGACAATAAATAAGCAACATAAGTATTAACATACTAATGTAATTATCCATCTCCCTTTAAACCAAAGATAGACAATAATATCAGAAAAAACTAAATTATTGGAGAAAGAGAGTCAATATCTAAAGTAGACATATACAACTATGAACAATAAATTTAGAAACATTATAAGTTTTACCAACAGGAAAAAACCAAAATAAATTATTGAGATAAATGTAAAAAAACCACTTTTAATATCATACCAAAAGAAGAAAGAAATAAAATAATTCATTAAAACAATAAAATCAAGATGTATCGTTTATAGAAAAGAAAAAAAAACTATATATAACAACAGACATTACAATTAATATTTACGAAGAAACACCAAATAAAATTATTAAGATTAATGTGGAAATAATACTTCTGATACTATATCAAGAAAGGGAGAAAAAAATAAAATAATTATATTAAGATGCATTATTTAAAGAAAATAAAAGACCATATATAATAACAAATTATCAAATAAAAAACAAAATAATTAATTATATATATTTATTATATCTAATTAGATATATTTTTTAAATCATATCTTCAAGGATCTTTCTTCAAAAACAACTAATAGAATTTGACAATAAACTATAGATTATGCCATCAAGGAGTTCATTAAACTTAAAAACTACAAAAAAAAAGAGAAAAAAGAAAAAGATGTGAACAACTTCTAAAGAAAGACAACATGAGATAAGCAACCTTAAGACCGTTTCACATCACACATCACTCGAATTAGGGAACCATAAGGATCCTAGATATAAAAAAGACAAAAAAAAAAAAAAAAAAAAAAAAAAAAAAAAAAAAAAAAAAAAAAAAAAAAAAAAAAAAAAAAAAAAAACAAAAACAAAGAGATTAAACATGTGGCACATCACTAGCTAACAATATACTAGTTTCCCTTTTTAGGGTCACTTTTCATTTTGTTTTTCAATTTTAATGCAGTAAACACTCAACATCTAACAATAATTCTAATTCACATTTTCAAATTTACTTCTGGCTCCATTTTATCAATTTTAATACAACAAAACATGCACTATGTCATGCAATCAAACTTTATAATTTCTTAAATGCTTTAACCGTATTCTATGAATTTCTCAACTAATTAGGTTAAACCTTTACTTTGTTTATCAGCAAAAATTAATGGAATTAAATAGGAAGCACAAAGAGATGTTCAAACTCATATACAACCTCTCCAAAATTGAGAGTCACATGTCCTTATAAAGAACGTAACTCAAGCCTAGTATACTAACACACCTTGTTGCTTTGAATACTATATCATACATTATGAAACCTCTAAGGAAAAACAACAAACATTTTATATATAAGAGGATGTATATATGAAAACAATTTCAAGTGTGAAAACAAAAATGTTGTTCCTTCGCCTCACAAAATGCATATCCTTTGTCCCAAAAAAGCTAATACCCAATAACTACTATGTATTCCATGTCTCAATTGTTGTACTTTTCAAAAAAAATCCTACCACATAATAAGTTATTGCAACAGGGAGCAATTCTCGTGTTATTCACCTCTGTGTTTCATCATTTACTCTTAGATATTGGTAATACTGCAAGTGTTTGAAACACTTGAAAAGAACTTGAGCCCTAGATAATAACAGTAAGAACACTTCATATCCCACAAAGGGTATAATGGTGTCTATATGAAAGAAATAGGTTGAATGTGTCTTGTCCAACACAATTGAAATGAACAACTTATTGAAAAAAGAAATCTCATTAATGTTACACAATGAGAGAAATAGATCACAGATGACAAAAGAATATTTTTAAACGTGAAAACAAGATGCACGTGTCTTATATATATAGATGACAAAAGAATTTCGTTAAAAAGAATTATGTTATTAAAGTGACAATTGTGCAAAAGTTAAAATTATTTAACTTTTTATTTAATTTTAAAATGTATAATTTGCTTTTAATCGCTGTCATTTTACAATCAAATTAAAAGAGTTCCAGTATTTATATCCTAACGTAGTGTTAGACTATCTAACACAAAAAATATGATAGTATAGATAGGAGAAAGTTAACCCCAAGTCATCTAATTCAATAATGAATTAAGTAAATCAATGTTCACAACTTATCTGCAGCAAGAAAAGTTAGTAATAACAATAAAGGAAATAGGAGGGTTTTGAGGATTGTTATCCAAAAAATTAAAATATAGATTATTTAGAAATAAAAAAGAGAATACGTCGACTGTAAAATTCTTTGACCACAAATTCTTTCTTGGTTTTCTTAAGATTATTATTCTTTGATTACCTTCACATAATTGAACTTAATCAAACGAGCGTAATCAAATTTAACATAATCTTATTAGCAAAACAATTATTTACTAATATATTTAATATCTCATCTCGTCACCAAGAGTATACTTGATGAGATGCATATCTTTTATCTCTTAACTAAGCGAATTAACCAAGAACTCTAATTAAAGGAAAAACAATTGAATTCTCAACAAGCATTCAAAAATGAATATTTTTCTAAAATAGAATTAAAAAAGATCAATAATATAACAAATATTACAGAAAATGTAAAGAACAAAATTTTATTAAATAGGAACCTCAAAATTCATCCTCGTGAAATCACAAGAGAATCAACCCAAAGAAGTTTAGTCTTCAATGATAAAGACACAAGAATTAAAAAAGAAAATAAAACTAGAGTTCTATGTTATGCAGTAGTATCTGTCGTTCATGCCTTCTTCAACCTCTACTTATAATCTTCTTTTCTTTATCAAATTAACTCAAAATTAATGCTCATATATTGTCCTTAGAATTATCATATGTTTCCTTATGTGTCAAAGATTAATTTTGTAAAGGTCTTCTTTCTAGTAAAACTGTAGATGTTCCATCTCATAATTTCTTTCAGATATTTTGTTTCTAAATTTTGTTCTAGATATCAATCCAGCTCATAATAATTAAATCTGCTGCAAAAGATATTGCAAATATATTTTATGGAGATATTTCTCTGAATCAAGCAAGAATTACAGAGAATTATCTTTGTAGAAAATCTGAATAACATCTTTGCAAAAATTTAATTAGATTTGGAGTCCATAGAATATCTGCAAATAATTATAAACAAAAAAAAGTAAGAAAATATACTTAAAATCCAAGTTTAACTAATAATCTCAATTAAGATTTAATTAATCCTGATTGGATAAATCTTATTTAAAACAATAAATTTATTCTAAATTATAGTATTAAAAAATCAAAGATAAACATTTTAAGTGTGAATAAAAATATATTCATCAACTGTAAATAAGATCTGACCATATTATATCAAACTATATTTTTTTTTTCTATATGTGACTTGAAAATAAGTACACAAAATAGAATTATTAAAAATATAAGAAAATATAAATAAGTAAATTTCAAAATGTTTGGACTCTTACTAAGAAAATGAAAGAAATACAGTAAAGTTGTGAAGATTTGTTACATTTATAAAATAAAAATAAAAAATCATACAGTAGGCATGAGAAAGGTTTGACGAATCTTACAATTAATATGTTGTTGTGTTTTTAATCTAATTTTAGTTTAATCTTATTTTTTTTAAGTTTTTAATTTAAGTTTAGTTTAATCTCATGTTCTTTAATATTTAAGATGTAAAAATTTATAATAATATAAAAATTAAACAAATTTTGGAGTTTGAATTAACTTTTTTATTTAAATTTTAATTTATTAAAAATTTATGTTTGAGTAGTGAAGATGATATTTTATTTTCAGATTTTCTTTACTTCGAATCAAACTTAGAAACACCTACTAATTATGTTAATAATCATTATTTTTTTAAATAAAATTACACTAATATCGTACCTGTTAACTATGTATTTTATTTTTTAAAATGACGTAGATTGATATTTATTTTATTAGAGAAAAGAAGTAATCCAAATAAATAATTTATGATATTCATATTAAGAATATTCTTAGATTACTCACATTGTTAATGACATCATGTAATTTAAGGAATATTATTGATGCAACAGTGGATGGTGACCAACATTACTTACATACAAAGAAATTAAAGAAAATTATATTAATTAAGTTGAATTTTGTTCTAAGATAACCATATTATAATTTAAAAATTAAATTAAATTATTTTTATTAAAAAGTCAAATTCATCTTTTATCATCATAATAGTTTTTTCACTAATAAACGCAATAGTGGTGACGTAGACTTCTTTGTCAAGCTATATAAATAAAGTTATATAACATAATATAGTAAATGTTAGTTTTCTTTGATTAAATTAAAATTGTAATAGTAAAATAAACATTCAATTTTTTATTCATGATTGTTTGTTTGAAAAATTGATCATTATTAAAAAAATGAAAATATTTTGTTGTATTCTTTTATATTCTTCTTGCATTTCTTATACTTATTGTCATTGTCATTAGTTATTATCAACAAGAAGAATTAAATATTAGAGAATGTTACTTTACATAAATTAGAGGTAGTAACCATTTGATATGACCCCTATGCATGATGTATGTATTATATAGTTTTATTTTTTGTTGATTGAAAGTAGAAAGATGTATATTATCAGTTCATTTCTGCCTCGGTTTAACTTCAATTCGTCACCTACACGGTGTGGAAGAAAATGTTGGACATGGGAATCAAATAATTTTAACTTTATAGAAACTGTTTCAAATAACCAGCATACCACAATAAGACAACCTGTCAAATTTGCAGGAAATAATTAAGTTCTGCTCAACCTTTTTCCAGACAAAGATGGCATAAGATATTCAATAAATTTGAATGACAGAGTAGAGAGTTTTTTTTTTCCACAATAAACAAAATTAAAAATTAATGTTCAGAGTGATAGAGACAAAAATACTTCTAAAATATTAAAATATTAAGATTACAGTTCAAGCTGAATAGTTGTTTATTGGACATACATGCTTAGTTTCAGTATTTTATATTTTATACCAAAAGAAATTACACATATTTTAAAATTTGGTACTAAAATAGTAAAAAAATATGTACAAGTGTGCATCAGTGCTTGTTATATTGTGTGATTTTATTAATAAAACCTGTCATACAATAGAATTATGTTTTTAACAAAACAATTTTTAATCAAATAAAGCATTACAAAATACAAACAAGTTTTCTCATATATTAATATTTATAACACTATTTTTTTAAAATAGTTTTAATTATTACAAAAATAGTATATTAAGTATGTTAATGGTATTTTTCAATTAATAAATATCATTCCTAAACCAATGGGATGGGACTTAAAAGAGGGTGTGTTTATTAGACTTGTCACTGTCATTCTTGTTCCTCAAGTTAGAATTAAGAAATTGTTTAGTTAGAAGAAAAAAAACTGAATTAACAAAAAAAAAAAAAAAAAAAAAACTAAATAAAAAAAAAAAAAAAAAAAGGCAGATGTAACTCATGCAATTGAATAAAGAACATTTGATTTATATTAAATTTGAAATCCTTATTATTTTCATAAGCACTGTACCCTGTTTCTTAACCAATAAGTTAAAAAAAATATTATATGCTAAAAATATTAATAATCAAATGTGCTCTCTACTTATCTATATTAGATGTTGAGAGGTTAGTATTATAAGAGCTAAAAAATGATAACAGTGATTTTTTTAAAGGGAAGAACAATATTTTACATAAAAGATAAAAATATATTAACCAATGATTAGTTTTTTCATATTTATATAGATAGAAAATTATACTAACAATGATCTATTCATAAATTATTACTTATTTTATCTTCTCTAAATAAAAATATTTAGAATTGTTTCATCTCCATATGTATTACTCTATTCCCAACCAAATATATATTATGTATCTATAGGGAATAGAGTAATGCCTTTGAAATGTGAGAAATTACACATTAACAATATTAGAAGTAAATATAAATATTTAGAATAGTTTTTTCTTTTAAGTAGAAAGAATTATCAGTGTGAACAAAAAGGTTTAGAAATTATAATGTGGATCTAGAGTATTTTTTACTAACTCTATGAAAAGAAGTAAAGCAAATTAAGCAAGTTTAATACTAATGGAAATATTTTTTTATATTAATAATATATAATTTTTATTATGGAAAAAAAAAACGGGTTACCTTTCCTATCCCCACTTTTATTGTGACAGTTACCTCATAGGTCAATGAAAATATATTTAATAGGAAATGATTGAAACATTAATTATTAATTAAAACTCAATTTTGGAAACCTACTCCCTTCCTTCCATGCTTAATCATTATCAAGGTAGTTTTCTGCATGCAAAATAAACCTTCCGTGTTTCACTACATTAAAATGCCAAATTGGTAATATTAAACCATCCTACTTGCATATATGTCAATCAAACACTGTTGATCTAGTATGAATCTCAATTTCTGCTTAAATTAAAGTTAGGATAGTTGTAAAGAGGTGATTTGTATTTTAATGAAATATACCTTAGTTTTAATTAATTAATGTTTTATTTTAAAAAATATTATATATTCAGTGAAAGGAATAAAGTATGTTGAGAAATTTGTTTTATCATGCAAATATTTCTAATATAAAGATCTCTTTTATCATGTTAGTATTAAGGATGATGATATTCATTATTAACACTGATGACATCCAATATTGTAATGTTAGATTTTTTTTGTTATGTACCATGATGATGAGGATTTTATTAATATCATTGTCTGAATAATTAATTATAAATAAAATTTGTAAGACCAATAGGACTAGCAAAAATTCTGGCTCAATAAGACCAAGCAGTAGATAAGACGAAACAGTAGATAAGAGTCTCATAACTCTGTAAGGGTGAGACCAATAACACTAGTGAAATTTCTGCACTAGATAAGAGTCTAAGAACAGGTAATGGTGAAGACCAATAGCACTATTGAAAATTCTGGCTAGTAGGCTTTAATCGGTGCTATGATAAAAGTATTGGGAATCTTTGCTGCTCACGAGCAAGTAATCCAAGCAGTCAATTCAGAGATAATGATATGAACGGTGACGATCATCATGCTCAGAAAATCATCTAGCAGCAGGAAATCGATTTTGCAGGTTACTGTGACAATACATAAATAAAACAAAATAAATTTGAATTTTATTCTATTAGTATTTAAACAACATATAAGAAAATTCTTATATTTAGCATACTCAAATTACATTTTTATCTATAACAATTATGTTCTATGACATGTATAGAAAATGAGTGTTCTTTTTAAATTTTAAAACATATATTATTTTATTTTAAAGATATATAAAATTAAAATTAATACAAGTATTAAATTTAAATTTATTAAATAAGGTGATGAAAAATACAAACTAAATAAGTTGCTGCCTGACGTTTCACTAAATTTCGCTGGAAAGGGAATCCAGCATTGGTATCATCGATCACATCTTTGCATGCAAACACACGGTTCACAACATCCTACATTATTAAGATAGATACATGTTTGTCCTGTTTGATTTTAAGAATAAATTTAATTATTCATAAAATAAAAATGCATGTAAAAAATAAAAACATTTTAAAAAGTAAATGACAACTAAATATAATTTATTCCATTATTTAAAAAATATTTTTTTCTGAATTAAAGAAATAAGATGAAATCTCTTCTATGTCAAAGGAGAATATGACCAAAGAGAGTAGCAGAGGAAGAGAGTGTAGTAGTATTAAAGGTAATCATTACAAATGGGGTCATGATGGCAACGCGTTCTTCTTCTTCTTCTTCCATATTAAATAAATGATTTAAAATTCAATTAAGAACATACATCACCACAGTACTGCGCAGTCATAGCCGCCACTTATTCTTTCCATTGCCCTTTCCCTTGCCTCTGGCAATCAATATTATTCATTCATTTCCATCATCATTATTATTGTTAGTACTACTCCTAAATAAGCAAAATAAAAATTATAAGTCCAAAACAGAAGAAAAAAAAGTCTCCCAATATAGAAAAGGGGAGGGAGAATATATAAAGACATATTTAATATTTAAAAGTCACATATATAAATATATAATATAAGAATTAGAGGTGAATGCAAAAGGAAGTGATAGATTCTAGAGAGAGAAACTAAAAAATAATCTTGTATTGAAAATGAAAAAAAAAAATAAACTAATAAAGAAGAGCTCAAAAGTTCAGTATTTAAAGCCCACAAGAGTTGTACCTGGCAACTGCATAAGAATAATAGAAGCTGAAATATCTAAATAAACAGCACCCTTCTCTCTTTTTGTTTATTTTTTGACTTTCCAAATTCATGTCATGCCTATACAAATCATTTCAGCCTGAGTTTGGTTTGGTTCTCAAAGTTCGAACCTGGTGGTTTAGGTTTTTTGCTTATGGCACAGTGCAAAGATTAACCCGTCTTGAAAAAGCTGCTATTTCCTCACTCACAGACTCTTCTGCTCTTCTTCCCCCCTATAAAATTCCACCCCTCCCTCACACTAGTTCCTCGCACTTTCTTTCTTTTCTTCTTTTCCACTACAACAAACATACCTGTAACTCTCTTCTAAATGGGTGAAGAGCTAAAACCTATGGTGGTTGTGAGAGAGTTTGATCCCAATAGAGACAGAGAAAGAGTAGAAGCTGTTGAAAGGATATGTGAGGTTGGACCCAGTGGCAAGCTTTCTCTCTTCACCGACATGCTGGGTGACCCTATTTGCAGGGTCCGCCATTCGCCTGCTTTTCTCATGCTGGTATATATCAATAACCAACCTTGAATCAATGTATATACACAAGAAACACACACTTTTCTCACAAACTCATTGAGATAATTATGCTACAGTAAAGTTATCACAACATAAGTCTATTTGTGTATATAATTGTATTCATGTGGATCAACAGGTGGCGGAGATTGGCGAAGAGGTTGTAGGAATGATAAGAGGATGCATAAAAACTGTGACATGCGGAAAAAGACTCTTCAGGAACGGAAAACACAATGCCAATAATGCTAAACATGTTCCAGTGTATACCAAAGTCGCTTACATACTAGGCCTTCGCGTTTCACCTAATCAAAGGTAAGAACAAATTAGATAAATCATTATGTTAACCATATATAGAGAAAAATGTTGGTGAGATTTTAATTAATTGTGTGCTTGTGCTGTGATGATGCAGGAGAATGGGAATAGGGTTGAAGCTGGTGCATAGGATAGAGAAGTGGTTCAGGGATAATGGAGCGGAGTATTCCTACATGGCAACGGAAAACGACAATTTGGCGTCCGTTAAACTCTTCACCGACAAATGCGGGTATTCGAAGTTTCGTACCCCGTCCATACTTGTCAACCCCGTTTTCGCCCACCGAGCAAGAGTGTCCTCAAAGGTCACAATCATTAGCCTTTCCCCTTATGACGCAGAGGTTATCTACCGTCGCCGTTTTGCTACGACGGAGTTCTTCCCGCGCGACATTGACTCCGTTCTGAAGAATAACCTCAGTCTCGGGACGTTTCTGGCGGTCCCGTGCGGGTCCTACAGGGCTGAGACATGGCCCGGGCCAGATCTTTTCCTGTCGGACCCACCGAAGTCGTGGGCCTTGGTCAGCGTGTGGAACTCAAAGGAGGTGTTCACGCTCGAGGTGAGAGGCGCGTCGCGCGTGAAGCGCACTCTCGCGAAGACGACGCGGGTCCTGGACCGGGTCCTGCCGTGGCTGCGGCTACCGTCGATTCCGGATTTGTTCAGGCCGTTCGGGTTTCACTTTATGTACGGACTTGGAGGGGAAGGGCCAGATGCTGTGAAGATGGTTAAGGCCCTGTGTGGGTTCGCGCACAACCTCGCGATGGAAAAAGGCTGCAGGGTGGTGGCCACGGAAGTGTCACCAAACGAGCCCTTAAGGTTCGGTATACCCCACTGGAAGATGCTGTCGTGTGACGAAGATTTATGGTGTATGAAGCGGTTGGGTGAAGATTACAGCGACGGTTCCGTTGGTGACTGGACCAAATCTCAGCCCGGAATGTCCATTTTTGTTGACCCGAGAGAGGTCTAATGAGTCAACGTCCACCTCAACTTTTTGGTTCTCTTGTCTTTTTCGTTCTTTTTCGGGTTTTCCTATTTCCTTCTCTCTCTCATTTTGTGTATACTTTGTCAAAAATATATTATCTAGTTAGGGTAACTAGTTGGAGGTGGAAATGCAGATAATGAGGTATATGTGATTTTAGTTTTGTTTTGCTATGTTGAAGGAATATCCTTATATCCTCCATATCTTCTTCACCTTTTGTTGTTACGAATTAGCTTTTTATTAGACGGAAGTGGCTTATTGGATCCCTTTTCACCCAAACGCCACCTTATTTACCTATCCTCTTTCGTAATTGGGACTTTGCCTTCTTATATTGTTTTTGATAATATTGTTATTTTACTAATAGAAGTATCGGAATCTATGACTATGGTGGTGTTTTATATCAATAATGGGGATATGGCTTTTGAGGGCGTGGGATATGAACTCGTGGGTGAATCCCAATATACTTTTTTGTTTGGGGATGTCATGTTGCTAATCTTTTCTTAAAGAACCTTTTTACGCCAATGTCTTCTGTCCTTTGATAATATGCCCGCGGCTCAGGATCTTATCTTTGCCTAACTTTATTTGATTATTGAGTTCGTCGCATATTTCTTAGTAAATTGTATTTGTAGGATACATTTGCATAATTTTATTATGCAGAGAGATTAGAAGAGAACAAAGAATGTGAGATAAGATGATAAGTGTGATATGATAAAATAGTGTTACTTAAGGAATATCTGTTTATTTTTTAATGGTGGTAGTGTGAGTCAAAAGGTCCCAATGGTAAGTACCCCTGAAATCTATTTTATGGCATGATTATATTCGCAGGTAATTACGCTTACCTGTTTTTTTTTTCTTAAAAAAAAAACTTTTGTTTCTGATTTACTCAATAGCGCCGGTAATCCAGATTGCCTAATAATTTTTCCAACGTAATTACAAAAGTGTAATCTTTTTTAAACCTTTTTGGTTTTCATTTCATTGGGCGTCCTTATATCTCGTGATAATGGCTTTTATTCTCCTCATAAAAATTTATTTCTAAACTATCATTCCATTTTTTTAATTTAACTTCCTTTTTCATCACCATATTCAGAAATAATATATAGTGTTAAGTACCTCTGAAATTTATTTTATGGCATGATTATACTCGCAGGTAATTACGCTTACCTTTTTTTTTTTTTGTAAAACTTTTGTTTCTGATTTACTCAATATCGCAGGTAATCCAGATTGCGTAATAATTTATCCAACGTTATTACAAAAGAGTAATCTTTTTTAAACCTTTTTTATTTTCATTTTCATTGGGCATCCTCATCTCTCTCGTGATAATGGCTTTTATTCTCAAAATTTTATTTCTAAACCACCATTCCATTTTTTTTAATTTAACTTCTATTTTCATCACCATATTTAGAAACTTTATATATATATATATATATATATATATATATATATATATATATATATATATATATATATATATATATGAGTGTGTGTTGTAACACAGGCATCGTGTAAAATAGTTTTTCTAAACTGATAAAACGTCTAAAAAATCACTTAAAATCATTTAATATATTTTATTGAAACAGTCAACATATGTTCTACACCGCTTTCTGTGCTAATATTTTTCTTATTTATGTTTATAGAATATAATCTCGTCAATATGTTGGATTTTTTAGACTCCACTATTGGTAATAAAAAATTTAAATAGATAAAAACAATGAACATGATACAAATAGAATATAAAATTTAAGAAAGTAAGAAAAAGATCATTGATGGACTCCTGTTTATAATCACAGAATTGTTATTTTTTCACTATAAATAAAGAAAACAACACTTCAGATAAATATTGTTTTGATATCTTAAACTCTTGGTTTCTTCATCAAAACTCGTATAAATGTATCATTCTCTGTTAGTAGACACTGATTTTCTCTTATATTTCCTTTTATCTTTATAATATTATTTCATCATTTTTCTATCACATTTATTGTCATATTTGATATTTATCTTTTCTTTGCTTTTGTTTTTTCTTTTATGCAAATATACACATAAAAAATGGTATACGTGTTTAACTTTTTTTAAAGACAACAAAATATTATAATAATAATAATAATAATAATAATAATAATAATAATGTATTGTGTAGTTATTATTATTTTATGTTAGAGTAAATTAAGTTTGAAATTCTTCATAAATTTGAATATTTTTCATTAAGTTTTTATTAACTTTTTTAGGAGTACTAAGAAAAATATATTTTTCAATTACTTGTATGTTATTTAATTTTTTTTAACAAAATCAAAAAAAAGCAAAAGAGAAACTTAAATACAATGTTGAGAGAATATAAGGAGTTTTGCATAATTGTTTTGATTTAGTTCAAATTTTAAATGGTTTAGTTGTTGAATCATGTGAATAAGAATTGTGATGATGAGTTGTTGTAGGTGTTATGATAATAGTTGCTTCACTAAGATTATGTTAGATATTTTAATAAATTTTTCGATCCTACTGAACAATTGTCTTTCTGAAAATCTAACTTGTGATCTTGACACTGATATCAATTGTTGGATCGAGTACTTATCATTAGGTAAAAAATTATAGCTATTAGTTAAGAAGCAACTCTTTTTACTTAAGAGCATAATAATCCAAGCATCACAATTTGATTGTAACTCGATACACCTAATCTCTCCCATATCACAATTGATATCATCTGTAACAAATAGTAATATAATATAATGTGTGGAAACAACTAAATAAAGTGATGAGACAAGACAATAATAAAAAAATTATATCGATAAAATTTAGTTAAAAAATATAAAATCTTTAAATATTTAATAAAATAAATAGATTAAATAGAAACTTAATTAAAAATATTTAAATTTAAATATATTTCATAATTAATATTTGAATTAATTAAAAAGTTTCACAAAATCAACATATTAGATGTATGCAACAATTATATTTCCTTCTTTAATAACAGTAAAAGAAAATAAACTAAAGATTACTTTGAAATGAGATTATTATTTTTAAACAAGTGGCGATGCATTTGTTTTCAACTAATTTAAATCTTTTTACTATTGTTTATTTTATAAAAAAATCAGTTAAATTATCATTTTTCAAAGTCCCCAAACCAACGGTAGTTTTCAAAAATAACAGAATTTAGTTTGGTTTTGCTTACATTCTTATTATTATTATTAATGGTGGGATGAAGTAAAGGGTAACGCATGAAAGTAATGGTGAGGGGATGAAATAGTGATTTGGGAGGAGGTGGCGAATGTAGAGAGAAGAGTGTGCTTGGCCTTAGGATTGCACTAAAGTGATGAGTACTAACTTGTGGAGTGTGGGACTTAGTAAGAACATGAATTATAAGTGGCATTATCTTCTCTTTCTCATTAATTTTCCATCTAATCATAGTATCTTTTTGGGACTTGCCACCCCCATTGATAATATCCTTCACCCCATCTTTTTAGGCTAATGGACATGCCATTCATTCTGTTAAGACATGACTACTGGTTGGAAAGAGATAGCCACAAAACCTGAACATGTGTTCGTGGAAAGGATAACTTAGTCATTTTGCAAGTCAATCGAAGTAGATCAAAAGGGTACATAGAGTTGACCACACACCTAGCATTAGCATAGCATACCTAATTGCTTCAAAAGTAGTATAATGCTAAAGTTTTATCTCAAATCGATTGCTCTTATCCTTCACTCCTTGTCGTCTACCTATCAGGCTTCAACCATCCAAGGAAATTTCAATTATGAGATAACTGAAATTAACTTATATGTTAAATGTATATTATTTGTCTAAAATAAGCACATTTTTTGTATTTGTAAATTTAAATATATTTTTTTCATCCAATGATTTACGAACTGGATAAATTTTAGTCTCTAGTTTACTTTTTTGTTAAATAAATTAGATCAATAAAAAAAAGTTGTTCTGTTGACTCAATGGACTGGCATGTGGATTAAAAAAATCACCTTAAAAAGAATGAATTAATTTTATCTTATCCACATGCAACTGAATTAACACATTAAAGGTTTGGATCTGTGGACGGAAAAAAAATAAAATAAAACTCGAGTCATGTGATTATTGAAAAATCACAAATTAAAAAATAAGAATGAAAATAATAAAAACAAGATTTTCAGCATTTCTATTATAAATTTTCTACTTTAATCTATTTTCTTTCGGATCCTTTCTTCCCCTTTCTATCCTTAACTCCAATTAAACAAACATTTGAATAAAAATGGAAAATGTTAAATTTATTTTATTATGTTATTGTTTATTACTTTTTAAAATTTATAAAATATAAAATAAAATATAGACGGATTAATATATCTGATTAATCCGTAAAACATTTAATCAGTAAGAAACTTGAACAAAATTATCAGTTCATTTTTCATGTTTGATCCATTGACTCAATGAGAACTAAGTCATTGGACAACATTATTCATAATTAGTCACATATTCTTTTTTATTCTAAACGGTTTAATAGTTCTCCTTGTCATGCATTAAAAAAGTTAAAAACATATTTTATTATTTTAATATAAACGAATATGTTAATATATCCTTGGACTGAATATTTTAGCTTTTTCTACCATAAAATTTTAAATGTACCACTTGCAGCAAATCAACTATAAGAAAACAAATATTTTTAAATATATATTATTACCAAAAATTCTTTTATATTACTTTTTGATTGTAACCTTTACATTTAATATGCACTGGCCTTTCTAGTTATTAGCTGACATTGCTTGCAAAAAGATACCATTACAATTGTGAGTAATTCTCAAAAGTTTTCCTATTATGATATTTTTATTTTTGAATTAAGGAGAAGGATTATGTCTTTCCTTTCTTTAAGAAAAATTCAATTATCTTAAATATAATACTTGTATTATCCAGTATCTAAAAAAATTTGGAGAAAATAATATCTAACTAAAAATAAGAATATAATATTTAATAAATATTATTCAATTATTGTAATCACCTTCACATCAAAATATATTGATTGATAATAATCACTTCCATATTATATTAATTCATAATAAAATTTTGTTATCAGGATTAATATCCCATAATACAATAATTACTAGTCCAAATGTTCATGAATATATCTTCATATTTTAAGAATATCAATTAATCTTATATTTACTTATTCATTATTCTTTATAAACATCTTTATATTCTTAATAATTTGAACAGGAAAAAAATCTTCTGAATCAAAGCTCGACAATCATTATCAAAGAAAATATAATTTTATCAAGACTCAAATCTCTTAAAATCAACCATTATTCACTTACAAACCTTAATCCAATTTTGACCCGAACATTCAATTTTTTTCTTACACAAACAATTGAATTCAATATTTAATAAAAAAACTATAAAATAATTATATAGAATTGGAGAATTCTCAACATACCATAATCCTTAGTACATATATATAAAATAAACATAAATAGGGTTGTATCTCAAATTGGGTTTATGATCATAAGTGCATACCATTATTTACATGATTATATTCATGTTTTCAAACATATTCACACTTGTCCTTCAACAAATGTAGCACGCGGAAACACCTTAGAACCTAGGGGCAATCATTTTAGTGTGAACATTCATAGGAGTAAAATATTGTTAACAATAAAAAATACTGAGAAAAAGGAAAGCACATTCAAGCTCATCTGAAATTATTTGCATAATTGAGAAGTTAGTTACAATCGTGTGCCTTATTATTGTTTAATAACTGGAAATAAATAGTATTAAGTAGAGTTTGCAAAACTGTCACACCTCACTTCTTGTTAAATATAGCATTTACTCCTAGCTGCCCACGATTGAATAGTTTCAAGTCACATGTCTTTTCTTATGCAATATTTGAAACGGTATAACGTAATTTCAAAGCAACAGTGAATAAGGTTAGAGTTGGTGTTAACTCTTGGATTACAATTTTCCCAAAATAAACTTGTGAAGCTTTTGAAAGTCAAAGTACATACGTTTACCAATGTTGTTGTGTTGCAGAAAAATGAATATGTTTTGATCATTTTACGGTTGAGTGGTTGTGCTTTGTAATCGTAAAATAGAAAAAATATAACTAAAAATCTCTCTTTAATTTATTACTCAATTATTTGTGACACTCGCAATTAAAAAACCTAAACATTAGGTACTTCCGCCACTGAATGCATCCAAACTTTCCCATTTAAAAATTGTCAAGTGATAGATAGATTCAAAGGCCTACCCGTAATTGTAATTATCTGAAACATTAAACTAAGAAAATAAATTATAAAGAAAAAAGGAAGGAGAAGGATGCACGAGTGGAGTGAAGTGAAGTGATCACGGATCAGTGTCTTTCCGCGTCTTAAGCCCAAAAGAATAAAATTAATGATTTGACTCCTAAACAATGTAGTCTTGAATAATTAGGTCAATAAAACGACCTTAAGTTTGATTAATTATATTCTGCAAGCAAACTCCTTAAACTATTATTAGTATTAGTCAATTATATGAATGGAAGTGGTAGGCAAGGTTGGAACATGCCAAAGTCTTGCCTAATGGTCACTAATTAAACATAATTTAGGTGTAAAAGCTCGTCCCTCGAGTCATAATTTTCTATTTTAGAGTTTGATAAGAGAGACCATGGAAAGAGAGAGACGTAGAACATTGAAACTTTCTTCAAAGAATTTAAAAAAGCTCGATTATAAGCTGCTCACTGTGGCTAGTTTTCATTCTCTTTTAGTTTAATCGACCAATTCACTGGCTTGGATTTAAGGACAAAATGACAAATGGTTAGTTATAAAGTTGAAGTCAAGATTGGACGGCATTAATTTTTTTTTGTATAGGTTCAATAGTTAACAATTCTCATTTTCTATCTTAAATTTAAAATATACCATTCACGTTACTACAAAATAACTACATGATTAAAGCAAAAACAAAATATTGATATTTTCAAGGAAGAATAGCAAAATACAAAACTAACGTGCTCTCAAATTTGTAAAATTATTGATAAAATAAATTCATTCATCAAATAATGGTGTTTATTATGTGCAGCGAACTTAATATAACAATCTATAGGTCTGATTGTACTAAACACAGATGATCGTTCATAGAAAGGGAAGATAAACTTTTATACATGAATTAGTATCTTTGTGTAGATTCGTTAGCTATTTTCAACTTTGTGTAGATAAGTTAGCTATTTCTAAGTTAAGGACAAGTGTGAAACTTATCTGTTAACTAGCACTAAATATCGTTGCAAGGTAGTTCTATTTTTTTTTTTTTTTTTTTACTGTCTACATTAATGAGAGATTAGGCATAGGTGGCTACTGCTGTCGAGAAGATAATGTCAAAATTACGTCCTAATTTATTTTTAGAAGGCCCCTGCTTTTAATGAGATTACCTAAAACTGGATTTGTTTGACACCACGTAAACAGAAAGGAAATCAAAGAGGGAAAAGTATATTTAGTTTGATTAATAAACTGCATACTTCCTATTATGGTAAAATATACTTCAATTAAGAAAAAAAATATCAGTCTTTATACAATAAATATAAATTTGATAACTTTCGTTTCAAACTTTTTTGTTTTACTTATATATATATATATATATATTATTATTATTTTAAAACAATGAAGTAATCACTAGTCATTTGCATTTATTGGTGACGAAGATAAAGTTTTTCAAATATGCAATTACCAATCTTATTAGGATATATTTTTGAAGGATTTTAATATTATCTGAATTTTAAATCTAACTTAACTTTATAAAACTGATTTGTAAAGTAAGATTTATATTTATTTATAAATCATTGAAAGACTTTATTTCTAGTCGATGTGGGATCTCTGACAAAAGTTAAAAAATAATAATATATAGTTATAAATAATTGTATTAATAGGTTTATGTTATGGAGATGTTTTGTCATAAAAAGAGAAATGTATTTGGTGAATTTATTGGTGGTTATCCTTATATATAAATAGAAGGTATAATTTTAGGAAAGTTGACAAGTGCTTGCAATTTACTAAGCACAAGGAACTTGATCACCTATTTCAACATCTACATCACACCCTTGTTAGATTTTTTTTTTTTCAAAAGAAAATATACTAATCACCCTTTTGTTAGATGATTTTTCCACATACAAGTGTACCAGTCACACTGTCAACAAATATTAAGTATTTATCATTCTACCAAATTACTAGTGCAATATACAATAATGATTGCAATTGATAACTAAATTGGACAAAAAATATTTTCACAAATTGCACTAATTTTGATAAGAACTAAAATATGCAAATACAACTAAAACTCCTTTTTAGATTTTATCAAAATCTTAGAAGGTGGTATAAATAAGATTGATATAGTGAACTTTTGTTGGAGTTAAACATTGATCCACACTTTCATGCATATAATCACACTTAAACATCCTTTACATTTAATACTAAAGTCAACTCACTAGTTTACTCAAATCTTAACCTTTTTGGTAAAATAAGCCTATGTTTTCTTATCAAGACTAAATTGTTTAATAAAGAAACTTGCATTCATAAGGAAAGTTTAAGAAAAATAATAAATAAATTTTCATTTCTAAATATGAGCTTCCTTATGCATTTTGCTTTGATTATATATCATAAAAGATATTTTTTTCAATACCTAATTAATCAAATATCAAAATATGGTTGATCAATCCATAACAAGCATTAAACATAGAATCAAAATAACAAAAAAAAAGATTAAGAACCGAGGAAAAGAATGAATATCTTCAGGAAGCTTTAGTAGTCCAAAATTCTTCCACGTTGAGTTCATGTATGCATACAAAAGCAAAAAGTGTATCTCTTTGTCTAATTGACATTAGGTGTGAGTGATGTGTTATTGACATGAAACATGACTATGAAGTGATACTTAATGTAACATGATTGACACCCGACTCTCAAGACAAAATTTTCTCTCTAACTTAAGATTAGACATGAGTCAAATGACACCTAACACATGTTATTTTGTTTGGATCTTCCTTTCACAATTCTATTGACATCCTTCTTACCTAGATCAATCCTAACTCGTACTTGAATACTTAACAAATCTAAATATATAATAATAATAATAATAATAATAATAATGAAAATTAACATTATTACTCTTTATACACAAAATACTATTTTTCAAATTTTCATTCCATACATAATATAAGGTAAATCGACGAACATATTTATAAATAAAAAAAATATCTTACAATCAAAAAATTTAAATAAATCAATAATTTTTTGTTAAATTTTTAATTTTATTTAAAAGTCTGATAGATAACACAAGATAATTGGAAATGATATTTTTTTTAATCACACTAATTTTCATGATAAAGGGATGGTTATTTCTCATTTGAATGAACCCATTTCATTCTTATTCACACGTTATTAGGTAAAAAACACTTATCCCTCATAATCATTTTCGATACCCACATCAACCATAATCCTATCTGTCAACACCCAATTTCGTCCGGGCAAGTAAATAATTTAAATAAAAAATAATATAAAAAAATTTTTTTCTAGCTTTATTGTTTTATTTTATTGCCATTTTAATATAATTAAGAAAAAGAAACTTTGCATAGGTTAACAAAATAAATTTAAATTAATAAAATAAAATTCATGAAAAATATGGTACGGGAA
>Ga0209489_104781_pt1 | contig 24521 bp, 6 predicted proteins | sample SiratrowhiteBW_FD_187527 | JGI IMG/M metagenome (GOLD analysis project Ga0209489, IMG submission 187527) | Root nodule microbial communities of legume samples collected from California, USA - Siratro white BW (SPAdes) (version 2) | ecosystem: Host-associated > Plants > Roots > Nodule | place: USA...
TTCTCTTAACATCTCACACGTAAAAATCTTTTTTTTTTTTTTTTGTTTTTTGTTTTTGTATACATTATTTTTTAACTTAACCCAAAAAGAAAATTTATGTAGTGACTAAAAGGTGGAATTTATTTGACTACATAAACCTTGTATAATTTTTACGTTTTAGTTCTTATATTTTTAATTAGTATCTTATATTTTATTTTTAAACATACATTCATTAATATATTTTAGTTTTTTGAAAACAGATATTTTAATTTATTTTAGTTTCTAAAATGTAAAAAATATTCAAAATGTATATAAGCAATGATTAAAATGTATAATCATTGAGTAATATATAGGTTATTCATTATAAAACATATATTTTTCAATGATATGATAATATATATATATATATATATATATATATATATATATATAATATTAAATTTTATGCTTATTATATATTTAAAATTATATAATTAATAAATATTTAAAAAAAGAAAAGTTTTGCTTTGACAATCATAGCTGGCATACAATCAGATACCAACTGTGGTATAATTGTATACGTGGATAAGAGTAAAACAAGACTTTTCTTTTTGAAAGACATTTAAGGTATTTTGTTATGAAAGGGCATGATTGGATTTTAAGTATCTAAATTTAAAATATGAAACGTGATAGGAGGCCAGTGCACCGATAGGAGTCCAGTGTACCCATTTACATAAGAGAGATTTCGTGTGACAGTGGTTGCGATGGCGAGCGACGGTGGGAGACCATCGACGATGGCGAGTAACGATGAGAGACCATCGACGGCGACAACAGCGGCGGCGACGACAGCGATGGAGACAATAGCGGCGGCGGCAGCGACAGCTGTGGCAAGATTTAAGAGATCTGAGATTCAAACTCACTGCTTCTCAACCCTTGATTTAATATGTTGGACATCGTTCTAGATAAAATCCCAAACATGTAATCCTAAAAATGACTCTCAGGAAATATTTTTTACACGTCATTTATCTTGGCCACATCAGCACCACGTGAGGTTGTAAAGTGGCTATGTGTCACGTATGGTTGTCAAAGTATAACTACTTTTAAGAAAAAATGCAAATGACAGAAAAATTAATGTAATTTCTTAAAGAAATTACCAAAATAGACAAATGGTAGTGTCGTAACCGGGGTCACGACGGGGACGGCGAACAAAATTGTTTAATTTTTATTTTAAAAACAGAGGAGTCGCCACCATAATTTATTAAAGGAAAACTATGGAAAACTAAAAAAACAAGATAAGGCAAGTTTGCGAAAACAGATTTCGAGTCCGGGAGTCGGTTACGTGTGGGGAAGGTGTTAGCACCCCACAATGCCCGTCCTAAGACGGTATCTTTAATTAAATAAGTAATCTGAGTGTGATTTTTTTAAAACATTTATTTTTCCAAGAAAGAAATAAAAAGAAAGAAATAAAATGCAAATAATAACAAACTAAGATATTTATTTGTTTTTAGAAAGGGCCCGACAAGGATTTGACCTCGCTCCTACGTATCTCTACCAAGGATAGAGAATCAGGGGTTACGTAGTTCTTTAAAAATACTTGTTTGTTGGAATGTTTGATATTTTTTAATTTTGAAAATTATATATATTTTATTTTGAATATTTTTTTTAGAGTAAACTTCAAATTTGGATACCGTAGACGCGTGCGGTCTTTTGGTATTCCAGTCAAAGTTAAAACTTTAAATTTGGATACTGTAGACGCGTGCGGTCTTTTAGTATTCCAATCAAAGTTAAAACTTCTCAAATTAAACTCTCATACGGTGCGAACGACCATTTTAAGAATTCAATCGAGTCATCATAACTTTTCAAATCAAAATTCAGATAGTTGGAAGTTAAATAAAACATTTTTTTTAAAAAAGAAAAGAAAAACACAATATGTCAAAATTTTTTATTTTCTTCATTTTTATAACAAAGGAATTAAAGGGGCATATATCAATTATGATGTTGAAAAATAACATGCAACAGTTATATGCAACATAGAATTGATACTTTAATTTTAAGGGATCATGCATCTAAAAATGGAACATGAATGAATGAATTCTTGATAATGCAAGATTAGATATGGTGCCTGGTGACTTTTTTATTTGTGGGGGCAATTTTGGAGTAGTTTTTGGAGCATAAAATACATGGATGAAGAATGTATGAAAGATGAAAGATGATGAATTTTTTATTATTTAATAAATAAGGAAAAAAAAAACAAAATGTTATAAAGAGCAAAAGGACCTCCTTTTTTTATTAAGAACACATGATTTACAAATTTCAAACTTCAAGATCCATATGAAAATTTAAACCTTACAAATCATACCCGCGTTATTCAAAAATGATAGTCTCCTTTCCAAAAGTTTCTTGCTTCTCAGTTTTAAACTGAGTGTGGATAGTAAGACAGGAGAATCAATCTTCTCTGTTTTTTCTCTCTTTTTTCTCTATTTTTAACATGTTCTCCCTTTCTCTTCCTCCTCTCTCTTTCTTTCTTAAGTCTCCGTGCATGCTTCCCGTTTTTTTCTTTCTCTCTTTTTTCTTCCTTCTCTTTGTTCTCTCTTTTCCTCTCCAGAATTTGTGTGCCTTCCAAAAAACCCCCCAATCCCCTCTGTATCCGTTTCTCCTCCTTTTATTAAAGTCTCTCTCTTTTTCGTTTTTTCTGTTTTTTCCGTTGTATATTTTTTTAATTATTTATTTAAAACATTAACAGACAAATCTAAACTACTCTTTTTTTTTATTTTATTTATTTAAGCAAAACATTTTTTTTATATATTTATTTTAAAACTTGTAAATCAAGTATAGAAGCAGTTATTTTTATTGTTATATTTGTTTTTATTATTTTTTATTTATTTATTAATTTTCAGATGTTGTTGTTTTAAATTAAGATATTTTTGTTATTTTCTTGTTATTTTCGTTTTTTTTATTATTAATTATTTATTTTATTATTTTTTTTTGGAAAAAATCATTTTTTATTTTTATTAATGGAAAAATTCAAATTTATTTATTTATATTTTGTTTTTTTATTGTTATCATTATTTTTTCAAGAAAACTTAAACTAATAAATATTTTTTATGTTATTATTCTTTTTTTTATCAATATGCTTTAATTAAAATATTACCCGGACAATATCGGGTGTTGACAGGTAGGAAAAAGTATAAAATTGGTAAGTGGTGCTTGGAAAATACGAAAGTACAACTTGATCTTGAGAAAATTGTGTTCCATTAAGATTATTTCAACATTTTATGTTTCACAAAAAATATTAAGAAATGTGTAAAAAAATAGTATGAGACAAGGCTGATAGTAAAAGACGATATAGAAGTCCAGTTGAATAGAGTAGAATTCTCACAGGATAATACATCGTTACCCAAGTGCTTTGCGGAGCTAGAAATTAAGGAGACAATTTGCCAATGGAGAGATGATACGTTGATACCGAGCACAGTAATTTATCTTCATTTGACACAAAAAGATAATTTTTTTTATTAAAATATAATATTTTATTATAAAAATTAGGAGTGAGATGATGTCATTTTGCTACAGTGGTGTCAAAGTAGATTAATTCTTGCCAATGTAAGAGTTTAAAAGGTCCGTATCCCGATGAATTCACTTTAAGGTTCATTAAGAAGCATTAGGATGTGTTAAAAGTAGAGATCTTCCAGGTAGTCAACTACTTCCAAGCCATGGGAAAAATCCTTAAGGGGTGTAACAAATTATTTGGAAGATTACAAATTTATATCATTGCAAGATGCATATATAACATTATCTCAAAATTCCTTTCTAACAAACTTAAAATTGTGGTGCAAAAGTTACTAGATGGATCACTTGAGGTTGCATTAAAACTCAAATTATTCTTATTCGAAAAATTATTTCATCTAGTAACTTAACAATATTGAATTCCATAAGGATGGAAGTAAGATATGCTAGACCTTCTGCTCTTCCACAATTTTATAGAGTATCTTTTTAGTCAATGATCTTATGTAAATTTTATTTTGTAAATAGCAGGTTATGTTTATTACTTCCACCCAAAATCGTTTAGGTGGAAAGTTTGCATTCAATGTAGTTTGAGTAATTTTCTGTAAAGATTTATTTTTTTCTTTCAACAACATCATTTTGTTGTGTGTTCTTAGAGTACAAAAACTATGGTTAATACCATAGTTTTTACAGAATGCTCCAAGATTTTTATTTTCAAATTCACTATCGTGATCACTCCTAATGGTGATAATAAACCAACCTTTTTCATTTTGATTTTTTTTTAAATTTGCATAAGACTTTGAAAGACTTGCCCTTTTGTTTTAAGAACTTTACCTATGTCCATCTAGTAAAGTCATAAATAATGACTAGATCATATCTTTTTATCTTCACTAGACTCGGTTCTAGCAAGACCAAAAGGATTTAGATGTATAAGTTCAAGGGACCTTTGAGTGGAGATATCATGTTTACTCTTGAACGAGCTCTTGATTTACTTCCACTTGACACATGCCTCACAAAGACGATTTTATTGAAGGACATCTAGCAAACCTCTCACGATATTATATTTCTGGACTTTTAAGATTAGTCTCAAACTCACATGGCCACACTTCCTGTGTCATAGCCAATGATCTTCCTTCTCAGACATGAGAAAAAAGACCTTTTGATATGATAGTTCATCATATCAATCTTATAAAGGGTTCCTTGTTTATTGACATCAAACATTTTGGTTCTATAATATTAATAAACTGTGCATTTGTCTTTATAAAAAATAACACTATTCCCAGTGTCACAATTGACTTATGCTTAGTATGTTGTTTTTAAAACCATCAACAAGTAATGCATTATATATATATATATATATATATATATAAGGTCTCAGACTTACCTACTACCACAAATCACCTGTCTGTGTTGGTTTCCTCTAAATATGACTTTTACTCCCTTCTTGAGCTACATGTTTTGAAATATGTACCTTTTTCCTGTCATATGTCGTGAACAGTCATGTCTAGATTTGTTGCTTGAGTTAAGTACATTTGCAAAGGATTATTTTATTCTCAGGTACCTACATTTCTTGGATCCCCTTTGGTTAGTTTTTTGTGGCTTTCCTTTTAAGACTCCACTAGATGATGCAAATTCAATGTCATTAACATATTGTGTTCTAAATTTATCATATCACATTCTAGTTTTATCATGTGATTTTCTAGAACTTCTTACTAAGAGATCTAATGATTTACCACATATGTCTTAGAATGAGATAGAGTTTTCCTCAAAGCAGAGTTTTCTATTTCTTAATTTTCCATTTTCTTATCAACCAAATGCTCCATTGGTGTTTTTCTAGCTTCACATTTGTCATGAATAGTTCCTTTTCTATTTTATCTAATTCAACACTCTTAACTTCTAGATTATGCTTTAAATTAGTATTTTCTTCACTTAGTTTTTCATTACTAGAGGCATTTCAACTTTTTCTTTATTACATTGTTCTAGTTCAAGATTATAGACTTTGAATTTTCTTTTTAATGCTTTGTATTCGGATACGATATGCTCATTATAAGAACTCAGTTTTAAACATGCTTCCAAAGAGAATAAATATTATAAAGGTCTACCTTTTCATCTGATAGTGGGGTGTTGTCTACCTCTATGTCTGCCATGAGTCCAATATGTGCTTCTTCAAACCTTGTGTCTAACATGTCTAGATCCTCCTAGGTGGACATGAGGCTTTTCTTCTTAATAGGATTTTTCTTCTAATCTTGCTCATTTTCTACCTAAGTTTGTTCTGGATATTCTAATTTAAGGTGTCCAGGCTTTTTGCTTCCGTAATATATGAGCTTCTCTTTGTTCTCTCTACCTGCACGTATGTCTTTCACAAAGTTTCTTTTGTTCTTGCACATTCTCTTGAACCTTTGGGTTAGAAACTCTAGGTATTCATCAGACTCTGATTTGTTTGATGTATGATCATCAATCTTGGGGGCTTTGGTAGGTTCAACTCTTCTACTCTTATGAGATGTTTTAAGAGAAAAACTTTTGCCTCTATAATTTCGTTTATCATTTTGCAAGACTTGCTCACAAATGATAAGCATACCCACTAGTTTCTCAAGTTGCATCACTTCTAAGTCCTTAGAAACTCTTCATGCAGTTTCTTGTGCTCTCCACTTTCATGGGGGAGTCTTGAGTATTTTGTCATTGATGTCATACTGATTAATGATAGTACACCTAGTGATTTGAGACTATTTAGTATAGTCTGCAACCTTGTTATCTTGGATTAGATTCATTCTCTTCCATGATAAACATTTCATGTTGCATTTTAAGCAAGATTAATTTGCTTCTTCTTACCTCTTTTGATCCTTCATGCATGAGATAGTGCTAGCGTATCCTGTATCTTCTTTGCACTAATCATTACATGCACCTTTGAGAACTATTCATCTAACAAGACGCACAGTAGTATGTGCTTAACTTTGGCATTCTTTTGATACAGGTTCACATCCTCCTTGCTCCAAGTTTCTTAATAAGTTAATTTACCAATAGCATTAACTAAAGATGAAATACTATTTTAATGATCTTCATGAGACCAATATTATTGAACCCTATAAAGGATGTTATGCTTAGTTACCAATGATCAAACTTCTCTCTTTTAAACAAAGGCACCTGTTGATAGATTGTCCCTCTTACTCATGAGTTCACCTAGGATTGTTTCCTCAAATATTGTAAAGAACTAACCTTTCAGGTTAGCTATGATACCAACTGTAGTTACAATTGGCTCCGAAAAGTGGGGGTTTAATGGAGCCTAAAATCAAATCGTTAAATATGCACAACTAAAAAATAGTATAAACCAAGGTAAAGAAAAGTAGACGAAGATTTATATTCGTTCACCCTACAAATAGGACTACGTCTAGCCCTTTAAGCAAACTGCTTAAGAACTTTCACTAGAAACCAAGTTTAACACCTCTCTAGGAAAAAATTATTCTCCACCTCTCTAGGTAACGAGTTTCAACGTTTCTCTAGGAATAAGTATTCTAACTTCTTCAGGTAACGAGTTTTAACGTCTCCCTAGGAACAAGTATTCTAAACTCTCCAAGTATCTTAGTCTTAATCTCTCCCTGAGATCAAAACCTCTTATAAAAAGAAGGAAAGTACTCTCATAAGAGAGAACTCTCAATACATGGTAGTACTTATTCGTTCTTAGTTAGAACGCCTTTACTTGAAATTAAGTAAAGCACAAAAATGTACATGCCAGATAATCTTTTCTAGAGTAGACAAAGCTTAAGCCACGAAGTTGTTGAAGTATAGCAATTTTATCTTATATCCAAGAGATTTTTGATGTTGACATACTTTTACTTATCATCTTTGAAGACAAAGGAAACAAACATTCTTTGCAACATATAATAAGCATAAAGAGTGTTTTCATGAAGTACAACGTTAACTTCAATATATGTACTTATTGTCTGAGCAATACATTGTTTGTCAGATGGAAACGAGACTGCAAAGTGTTATACCGTACAAACCCTTGCGTCTTATATGATTTATTATAAATTAAATTTGTTTATCTTACAAATCAATGATTATATTTTATACTTTATTGTTTAACAACACTAATCAAGATATGTGTTGTTAAATTTTTCGCACACACTAAAAGAAAATAATGAATTAGACTTCAAATAAAAGCTTCAACCTAAGAGTTGGCCTTATTGATTATAAGAAAATGCAAATAATTTAAATTTATTTTTAATGGGTTAGAAAACATAAATTTATTATAGAATTTGTTTTTTTTTATTATGTAAAGAGGTTGCGTCAGCTTAGCTTACCTATGTTTTATTTTTTTTTAAAAGATCAAAATAAAAAAAGAGAGGGTTAAGATGACTCTTGAAACTAGAATTTTCTTTTAAAATTAAATCCGTTGAAGTTAGCATAAGTTTTTTCGACTCTAATCTTATTTAACTTTAAATATTTATTTAATTTAGTGTCAATTTAGTTTACATTTATCTAATTTTTTAAATATTTATTTGTTATTATCGGCTAAGCTAAGTTAATCTTATAATATGTGTGCCATTATAACTTAAAATATGAACTATAGATAACTATAAATTTTAATCGAAGGTAGAAAAGCATTGATTTTGATAGTGGTACCTCCTATCTAAATTTCTTTGTTTATATATATTGTAATCACCACAAAAAAATGCCTAAAGTAAATGTAAAGAACAAATCCACCAACACGTTTCAAATACTTTTGTCAGAATTTCTAGCTTTCTCGTCGGAGAGTTTTACTTTCGATCCCTGAAGCTAATTGTATTATCATTGATGATATACGAATATTTTGGTTCTAAGTTGCGTTAGTTCTCTTGCTAGTAGCTTCATTTTCTCAGATTTTGTGACATAGGAGACACTTACTTAGATTCCAATGTTTTTCTATGGATATCTTTAGACATTGAATATCGGGCAATTGGGGCTTCATCTTTGACTTAAAAGTTGGAATTTGTTGTTGTTTGAATATGGGTGTTTCAAAATGAACCTCTATCACATATCCTCTTCTCTTCAAGGGGTTGTGGGATTCTATTATATAGTTTTGTTTTTGAGGTATGGTTGTGGGTGGTCATTCTAGGGTTGGTTGGAGGTAGGGTTGCTAAAGTAGCAATCCATTTGATTATTTGGAACAAAGGCAGTTGTTTCCCATACAAATTGTTTCTCGCAATAAATAAAATTTTAATATATCAATAATATTTTTCTGGTTTTTATTTTTAAATTTATTTATTAAATAATTTATTTTTTCTTTAACACGTATAGAAACATCTCTTTCATATGTACCATACATCTTAAAAAGTATGATATATTTTTATTTTTTCTAATAATAATAAAAATAATGTAGACAATTGTTTTTTACACTATAAATATTGATATTTGCATGTTAATGATTATTTATTTTTTTTATTAGTTTGTTTATTAAAATAATGTATTTTGCTGGTAAAATATTTATAATTTAAGATGAAACAGTAGTATAGTATGATTAATTTTAAAAATTCAGTTGAACAGAATTGTTTTTAATATTTAATTTTTTGATCACGAATTCAATGTTTGCTGAAAAATAAATACAAGCATTTGTTAATATTTATAAGATTATTTTTTATTATATTTTTGTTAATATTTATAAAAATAACATAACAGAGAAAAAGAAACTGTTAACAACTTTTTTTTTTTATTTCGTTGTATCTATGTATGACTCAATTAAGAATGTGATAAAAAAGAAAAAATATTTATTTAATAAAATTTAAAATAAAAATAATAAAGATATTGTTGATATATTAAGAATTTATTAAATACAAAATAAAATTGTATTATGGAAGAAACAATTCCCTAAAATAAATTATGAAAAAGTTTTAGTTTCACGTTGCAACAATGTTATATCAGTAATGGTGATTGGAACAAGATAATGTAAAGTGTTGTTACATGACATGATTCTGCCCTGATTTTGAAAATTTTGATAACATAACTATAAAAAGTTGACTTAATTAACACTTGAGATGATTTTCAAAAGCTATTACCAAATGAACTAATATCTATTGTTTTCATATTTATTATATGTGATACAAATTTAACATTATTTACTATTTGATGTGGATTTTTATATATTACCTGAATTTGTGAAATGTTAATTTTCTTGTAACGAGTATAGTATTCTCCTTTCCTTTTTCCCGAGTTGAATGCATCCATCTTTTTGCATTCTTTTACATTTTCTTGGAATCTTCTATACTTTAGTCAGTTAAATTTTATATTTCGTGATGAAAGTATGCACAAGAAGACGATTCATGGATTAATCTACTTTTCCATGCACCTGCCACAGAAAAGAATAAAAGAAAATCCGCACCTAGCATATGTATTAATAATAGTGCTTATGCAGCTTAAATAAAGTTACTTTAGAAAAATTGTTGTTCATATAATTTCGGTTTCTTCTAGAGTATGGAATTTTGAACATGACAGAATGAGAATTTCACTTTATTTTAATTTTCTTTGGGCGGTAATCGAATCCCTATCTCTCATAGGTGAAATTTTTATTTAATTACTTTCCTTTTTCTTCAATATACACTGTTATTTTTTCTGCCTTACAGTATTTTTTTTTTTTGTATTTTTCTATCAGCAGTTTCTTCTTGCATTATTATCTATTGCCTAAGAATCCTTATGCATGGCTATAGTTTCACGTAGAAAATTTATATTAGTTATTTTGTTTAGGCAATAGGCAGTGACCATTGAAGTTTCCTTGGCAATGGCTTCACTTTTCAGTGGCACCAGTAGTGTGTCTTCCTGAATTGGGTCTTGAATTTGGTGAATCTAGGGCTTCATCTTTTGACCTAATTATGGCTCACTTTGACATGTTTGGCCTCAGATAACATTGTTTGGTCGGGCTTTTGTTCATCCATTCGTGGGATTTGCCTCTACCTTTGTCTCCTACCGTGCAAAGAAAGTGAGTGCACTAAGTTTGATACTGAAATAGAGAAGAGAAAGTATAAAGAAAAATATTTCTTTTTTCTGCTAGTCAATTGAAAAAGAGAAGAGAAAGTAGAAAGAAAATTATTTCTTTTTTTTATTAGTCAATTTTTTTCCTTCCTTTTCATTTTCTTAACCGATAAAACATTTGATTATTCTGTTTTTCTCTTCTTTATTTTCCTTTCCTTCAGCAGATCAGCAGTCACTCTAAAATTTGAGGATATAACTTTTTTTTTAATTTAAAAACGTGATATTTAATATTAGTTATTTTCATCATGACATCCTATTAACGAGTTTAATTATTTCATGTATGATCAATACATATAAAAATCATTTTTGTCATAAAAGTTTTTAAGATAATAAGAAAGTCATAAAATTTATCTTATCTGTAATTTGTAATTGAATAATGTTTTAGTTGAATATTTTATTATTATTTAGGATTGAGTTCATTCGTAGTAAGAGATGTGTTTTATAATCTCTAATTAGTTACTATGTTATCATTTGAATCTTAATTAATATTATTTAATTTTTAAAGTTTGTATTTTTCTTGATTTTAAGCATCATAAGTAAATATTATTATAATTTTTATCTAAAATTTTGGATGGTATTGTTGAGTCCTGCCGATTATTTAATCAACTTATTAGATAAGTTATATTTTTTTAATTGGAAATCAAACTAACTAGCAATATAGTCTTCCATCCTTAAATTGGGTTAGATAAAAAGGCTTTAGAAAAGGAGTATTGTTTGACTTTGTGATGTTCGACCTATCTAAGATGATATATAGCTCCTTAGTCTTGAGTTGGACTATGCGGATAAGTGTTAGTTCTAGAAACTTCCATTGTGACTCTCAAACATCGCATTATTTCAGAGTGAGAAATAATTCAACTGTCATGTCTTCTCAAGTATTTTTCTCTGTGATTGGGCGAAATTAGTGTGTTCTTTAAGTGATTACTTGGACCAAATGCGCATAAAATGTATAGGACTTCAATAAACAATTGTAAATAAAATATCCTTGTCATTTTGGTTTTAAATTAAAAATATGTTAGTCCTTAACCGAGATAAGTGTATATCTATGAACTTAGCTTATGTGTTAGCACACAAATTATAATTTTATTAGTGTAAATTGGAGTTCATGTTTTGTATGTAGAGATTTAGCAGACCATTGCAAGCAAGATGTTCTTGTCCCTTTTAATTTTCTAATGATCAATAGTTGTTTATAAGATGCAGACTAACCTTGTCAATCTATAAGATAAGTTGGATTTAATCCTACCACGTATCCTTAGCGTGTTATGGTTGACCTTAGTCCTAAAGGCCTGATTTCAACCAAATTAGAGTCATTTCACAATGAATTTTGTTGTTGGCTTTAGTTCTTCCAAGAACTTCAGTCGAGTTGGAGCCATTTCACAATCTTTTTATGGTTGACCTTAGTCCTTTTAAGACTAGACTTTAGCCGAGCTGAAGTAGTTTCATCACGATTTTTATGGTCGACCTTAGTCCTTATAAAGTCTGACTCCAACTGAGATATAGACGTCTCGTGACGATTTTTGTTATCGACCTTTGAAGTTGGATTTAGCTTAGTTAGAGTTGTTTCTTTATAGCTTTTATGGTCAAACTTAGGCTTTTTAAGACCAGACTCTAAATAGTCTAGAATCATTTCATAACAATTTTTATGGTCGATCTTAATCCTTCTAAGGTTGAACTTTAGTCGAGCTAAAACCGTTTCATGACTATTTTTATGATCAATCTTAGTCCTTTTAAAGTCGGTTTCTAACTAAGATAAAACTATTTCATGACAATTTTTATAGTTCACCTTAGTTTTTCTAAGGCCAGACTCCATCAAAACTAGATTTATTTTTTATGATGATTTTCACCATTAATCTTAGTCTTTCTAAAATTAGACTCAAACTAAGGTAATCATGTTTTAAATCTGTCAATAAATTAGTCAGATTTTGAAAAAAAAAAGTGTTTTGTCTTCTAGAAATATTATTTTTAACAATATTTATAATTTTATGTCAAAGTATTTTAAAAAAATTACCTTTGCTTTTTTTATCTTCATAAAAGGGTAACACTCTTCCTTTTTATAATAAAGTTGTGTCATTTGAAAAAAAAAAGTTATAATTTTTATTTTCACTAAGATAACCAATTCACATAAATCTCTTAATAAAATCAAGTAATTAATTTAATTAATAAAAATAAAATAATTAATTTAATTATTAATAATAAAGTTATCATTGATATATTTTTATAATTATCTCTAAGGCAGTTTTTTCTCTCTCCTAATATTATTTTAAACTTTAAAAATATTAATAATTTATAGCATTTTTATCCTAAATTTTGATAATAAGAGATTTAAAATTTTAGAAATCTTTATATATATATGATAAATTGTTTTAAAGTAATCAATTTATTGTTAAAGCATAGAATAGACAACCTCACAAGTAGATATTCGAGTAATTTTCGTATATTCTAGATAGTTTTACTAAATAGAAAGTCCTATAACCGACCCATTATATAAATTATATTCTTTTTTAATAGAAGATCAAATTAATTAAAGACAAACAATCCTTCAGCTTTTGAACCGAACTAGGTGAAAAGAATTTCAAAAATTAGTGTAGTTTGAGTTTTATATGTTTAACCTATCTATGACAGTATAAATAATAATGTAAAATGTTTCTTATTCTAATTAGGTTAATTACTTATCTAATTTACCAAAAAAATATTTATAAATTCCTTAACTATTACTAGTGCAATTGATAAACAAAATCCAAAAAATTAATAAACTAATTAATCGTAAGTTTTCCCGTGATTAGATAGATAAAAATGTTCATATTTTAATTACATAACATGTTACCACTTCCTTTCATCATGCTCTTAATTGCAACAATGACATGTTACCATTTGATTTTTATATTTCTACAGATATTTATACCATGGGGGATATCTTTAAAAAGGTAACTTGATCATCACAAAATATGTGAACGTTATCTACTTGCATTTTGATGGCAGTAGTTTGTTAATCTGCATTATTCTAGTTTTAGTAAATATTAATAATTTATGAATAATGGTTTTGGGGAAAGCGTACGTTTGATCAAATAAACAAATGCATATACAATAGAGATCTAAAAATTCATTTTAAAAAAAATTATGATTTGAATAAAAATTTAGAAATATAATTTAATCGTAGCAATATATAAATCGACTGAAATACACTAATGAAGAATGGTAATTTCCTTTGTCTATTTATCCTCTTAATGTATGTTCCACCTGAAGAAATATCTTATACCATACCATTATATTAAACCATGATATGTTGATATTAAATAAATTTTTATACTCATATGACAATTACTATTTTATCTTTTATTATTTATTTTTTTTTTATAAATACAAAAGTTTATATAATAATTATATTATCTCTAAAAATAGATTATTAAATAATTAGTGAAGTTGTCAAAATTTTATTTCTTTACATTATATTTTAGAATTTTACCTTCTATAAAAATATTTATATAAAATGAGAATATTGTTCAAGTAATTATATAAACGTTATTTGAGATATATTTTTAGGTTATGTAAGACTAAACACACACCTTAAAAATGGAATTAAGAGAGCACAAAGATGTTGCAGTAATGTAAGTCAAGGACGATATACTTAATATAATTTTTTAACACATTCTTTACATGACAATACGGGTGACCTAATAAAGAGATTTGAAATAAACTCTACTATGATTTTGTAATTTGAATTAATGTTAAATTAATCTTTAAAATTAATTTTTAAATGAAAATTATCTTTTTTCTTTATATACATCATTTTAGCATATTTATCAATATAATCTCCATAACGGATTGGCCATCACGTTGTAGGTACGTGCATCTCACCTAATGCTTAGGAGAAAACAAAAGGAAAGAGGATTATAACGGGATTAGGTATGATATGATCAACAAAAGTATTTCATCTTCATCATTAGTTAATGAAATTATGAGAAGATATAACTCATTTGATTAATTCTGCTACTTGTCGCAGCCCTTGGTGGAGTCAAGTCCCCAACGAAAAAAGTGACTATGACAATGGTTGCATTTGAAATCATTGTTGGGTTTAGTATTTTCTAGTTCGTTATAATGACATTTAATTGGCGGTGAAGATTGAAGAAGTTACACTTGTAGTACAAGGGATTCAAGTTTTCAAAATTGAAGAACTAATGAAAAGAAATGTTCTTTTAGAGGAATATGATAAAGAATAATTATATTTGGGTTCAACTTGAGTTTAGATGGACACTTGTGTGTTAAGACTTACTATTGTGATAAAAGCAGTTTTAACATTTTTCGTAAAAGTTTTCTTACATTTTAGGTCATAACTGAGATTACAGTTATCTAATATATATGGAGTTTGAAAAAAAAAGTAAGATTTAGATTTTTGGAGTACTTAGAATATTTTTTTTTTCAAAATATTGTTTTAAAATAATGCTTACAACATATTATTTTTCTTTCAAAACTTTTTCTATAACATATAATATATGAATCTATTTTACACTTGATATATTCTCCTTACTTATTAATTGGTCCTTTATGAATTTTTTATTTTAAAAGCTAAAGTTTTTAATTTTTGTTTTAATTTAAGATATTACTCAAAATTTATTACAAGAAAAAAATTATTTACAAACTAATTTTTAGTTACTAAATAAAATGGTTATTAATTGTGACCAAAATAATCACTAAATTAGGTTTTGATTTTTAAATAATTACAAAATAAAAGTAATAATTGAATTTAGTAACCAATTAAGTCAACTTAATTGATATTTAACATTAACTACCAAACTTTTAGTCACTTATACCATTAGATTCTAAATTGGTATTAGAAACTAATTTAGAATATAATGATATAAGTGACTAAAACCTTGGTAGCTAAATCTAAATGTTAGATATCAATTATCTTCATTTAATTGATCATTAAATCTAATTATTATTTTTATTTTATAATTATTTAGCAACAAAAATCTAATTTAGTGATTATCTTAGTTATAATTAACAATTATTTCATTTGATAGCTAAAAATTAATTTTTAAATAATTTTTTTTATAATAATTTTTGTTAGTAACATAATGAGAAAGTCTTTGTCATCGACGAATGTGATAAGTCTAATATTATTTCAAGAAGATGAATGTAATAAATCTAATATCATTTCAATAGAAAGGATAAGATTGAAAGTTACCTCTTTCTCCCATACTATAAACTTATATATTTAGTGACTTCAGACTGAAATACTATGTAAAATTATTTCATTACTTTGAAAAACAAATAATATCTTACCTGTCAAGTTATATAAACTGTTCAGTAGCCATGCTTCTCCATCCACTCAAAAGCCATAATAGACCACTAAATTTGATGCAGCAGCTTTTTCCTATATGAGTGACAGTTTAGTGATTTCATTCATGCATTTGAAAGCCTAACAATCATAAAATGAGTACTGAAAAGCAATTAAAGAGTCTTGTTATTAGACAGCATCAAGCTACAATATATATATATATATAAAACAAATGATATACTTTCTTAATTGCTAATAATGGATTAGTTCTCTGCCGTTTTTTTTCATGGGCATTCAAAAGGTTCTGCATGAGACAAAATTGATGCATAACATTTAATTATATATGGCTACTTTTTTTTTATTTATAATCATATTATGCAACATTTTAATAAGTGATTGGATGTATAACTATAACGATGCATGTATCACCATGTTGACTTGTAGAGCCTCAAAATATAGCCTCCATTTTGCAGCAATATTGAAATCACGTGGGATGATTGCCAAAAGCTCAATATTCAAATGGTTCAGAGAATGTATACAATCAAAAAATAGCCAATTATAGGAATATCTAGTGCTTATCTCGTTTGTTTCTTCATGTGGTTGAATGAGTATTCTTTTTTCGGTTTCATTGGTTTTTGGAAAATTAATTGTCTTTATCTTAAAACACCTAAAAATAAGTGATAAACTTGCTTCTTGGTCAAGGGATCAAGTCTGCATGGTCCCATTCCCATATTATTTTGCTTCAGGAAGAATGCAAATAAATTGAATCTACCTATATTTGTCTTAAGGATCTCACTTTATGATTTGATATTGATTATGTTTTGAATGGAGAAATGTTAAGGTTTTTTAATACAAATATTTGTATTCTTTAGATGATAAAAAGTAATTTTCAAAATCAAATACTACTTTTTTTATCTCGATTAAACTTGATAATTTAAATTTTTATACTAAAATTTTTTAGTATAAATATTTAAATATTAATATCTACGTATAAAAATTAAGTATAAAATTGAAACAGTGACGAAAGAGACGAAGGAAAATGAAAAAGAAATGGAGAACAACTCGTCACTCGAAGGTGAAAATAGGAATCGAGGATGAAAATAGGTTCGAAAATGAAAAGGAACACACTTAGACACTGAGAAATGCAAGGTTCGGAGCATCGACACTGAATAATGTCAAACAGAATGCAAATTAGAGTTCTCCATTTACAATTTCAATTTGGGAATTTAATTTTTAGAAAATTATTTTTTTCTAGTCAGTATGTAAATCAATAGGTAACACATGTTTTTATTTACCTACAGATTAACATTACATACGGATAAATTCATTAAAAACTTTCCCACTATACTGTACTGAAATTACATACCAATTAAATATATAGAATAGGAGGAGAAAATCAACTTATTATATAAAAAAAAAATGTATATAACGTGATTTTACGTTCAATCAAAATTTATCCATAAAATTCATATGTTACATTTATTTTATCTACATATCCAAATTCATATGTATTTATTCACAAGTAACACACATGTGTGGAGAGAAAGAAAGAGGGACTGGGCCATGATGAAGTTTGGAGCTTTTGGAGTTTATGAGTTTAGGTTGGTGTGGGATGAAGAAAATACTAACTAGTTACAAAGGGAATAAAAGCTTGAGGTTGTTTATCTTTCTATAATTTGTATAGTTATTGGGACGCGTTTGGATACATCTTTCCATACATAAGAAAAAAAATAAATCAAAATCAGAATTTTAACTTATAAATAAGTTAGTTTTATTTTATGATAAACATGTCTAAGTGAGAAATTAAATTCTTCTTCCTGAGCGGCAGCACATATATTTAGTAAGTCGTTTCAAGTAAGTTGAAGTTTAGTAGCTTTGGAAGAAGTTCATACAAATTTCATTATTTCATGTTGTAGAAAAGTACATACAAATTATTTTTCATAATATTATTCATGCATCAGAAGAACATATATTTACCAATACTAAAATAAATTTAAGTTAAATAGAAATTGAAATTTAAGATATATAAACTACTAAATCAACAAATTTACATTATTTAACAATTGAATTATTATGTTGTTTAGATTTAGGAAAACCTTTAGAATTGTTAGGAGATCTCATATCAACTAGAGATGTGGTCTTTCAATAGTTTATAAAGTGAGTGCAAAACTCACCTTACACGCTTGTTTTTTAAGGTTGAGTTAGGCTTAAAGTCTACTTCTTGACGTGGGATCTCCAATACACCCCCTCATGCCGAGAGACTTCAACTCGAGCTTGAAGCTTATACGTAAGGGTGGTCTGATAGCGGCCCGATAACAGGTGACCCGATAGGCTCAACAACTTTGCTAGGGTAGACTCTGATACCATATTAAGAAGTGGACTTTAAGCCTAACTCAACCTTACAAAACTGCCTTGTAATGTGAGGTTTCCACCCACTTTATAAACTATTGAAATGTTTCATCTCTAGTCGATGTGGGATCTCCAACACATCCCCTTCACGTTGAGACTCCTCAACTCGAGCGTGAAACTTATGTGTAAGGGTGTTCCGATAGCGGGTGACCCGATAGGCCCAACAATCTTGCTAGGATAAGCTCTAATATCATATTGGAAGTGAACTTGTATTAGAAATGGACTTTAAACCTAATTCAACCTTACAAAACCGACTAGTAATGTGAGGTTTGCACTCACTTATAAACTATTAGAATGCTTCATCTCTAGTTGATGTGAGATCTCCACACACCCCCTTCATGCCGAGACTCTTTAACTCGAACGTGAAACTTATACGTAAGGATGGTCAGATAACGGCCCGATAGCGGGTGGCCTGATAGGTATAATAACCTTACTAAAATAGGCTTTGATACCATATCAGAAGTGAACTTTAAGCCTAATTCAACCATACAAAACCGGCTAGTAAGGTGAGGTTTACATCCACTTATAAACTAACTATTGAAAGACCTCATCTATAGTCAATGTAAGATCTCCAATATTGACCTTTAGAATTGAGTTTGACTTAATTGATATTGATAATATGTGATTTTTCTTTTACATGTGAATATATATATATATATATATATATATATAATGTATATGTTTTTTTTTAATTTATGTATATTATTTTCATTTTATTATTTTTAATAGAACTTCAAATTTTGTAAAAATTGTTTAAAAATATTATAACATAATAATTAATTATATTAAAATATAATTAAGTATGTTATGTTTGGTCCAGAGAGATATTTACAAATAATTGATTAGTTTATAGTATAATCAATTATATTATGTAATATTTGATTGTTTGAAGTTTAATTTAAATATAAGTTATGTAATGAAATAATCAATTAAATTATTTGTATATTGAGTTTTCAAATTTAATAATTAATTATATAATTGATTATCTTGAAAAACAATTAATTAGGTTAGTGTTGCATCATTTTGCACTAAACAAGTTTTTAAAAATTCAAGGCAAAAAGTTTCAATAAATTACAATGAAATTCTTTAGCTTTCAAAACTCTTTCAAGATAAGTAAAAGCTTTTACTTAATTTTTTTTTTAAAAATTTTGGTGAAAGTATTGTATATAGTTTCTTATCTTATTTTTCAAAAATATCATAATATACTTACATATCTTTTACAATTTAAAATGTTTTTCGTCGCTAAAGTCAAAGAATTGTGTTTTATCAGTGATCGAAAGTATAGACTTATTGTATCCATGTATTTTGTGAAATCGTGTAACACATCTTCGCTAATAAATGGTTTTAGGAAGTTTGTCATGTGGCAGATGAATAGGGGAGAATATCGGTGTTAGAAGTGAATAAGGGAGAATATTAGTGTTTTTATAGTTGGCATTCTTATAATTTCTCAAATTTAAAGATATCAAAAATCATCTATCACGTTTTGACTATATATTAAAATATTATTTAAGTCATCAAGCGTATGTTATTAAAACTACAATTTACAACTTATCATTTTGAAGCACCTCCATTTCATAATCCAACTCCTGTTAGCGATTAATTATTTCTACGAGGATGATGTTGGGTTCTCTAAAAAGAATAAAAAATCAATAAACCAACTAAATTTACATAACTAATTGACTTCACATCAATTATATTTACTGTGTAATAAAAAATTCTCCAAATATGTTCCATCACTATAGAAATGTTATTTTTAGGTCATATTGCAAAAACAAAAAAGAAACTATCCAAATTCAATATAATGACATGAGGAATCCATGCTAACATTGATATTAGCAACATTAAATAATCTATCCCACATCTGAAGCTCTCCCTTCTCTTTTCACTGTAAGACCGAATCAACTTGCTCATGTTAGTCAAATAACAAAATCTCCATTGTTCCCAGTGCACTCAATTTCAAATTGCTTTAACCTTGTCACAAATACAATATACATTTTTCAAAACCTCAATCTTTTAAGCTCAATAAACTTTTACGCAATACTTGTATTTGAAAGCATGGATATAAGCAATCTTTGAGATGGGATAGAAACAATGAAGAATAGTGTTCCTTATTTGATTGACCTTCTTACAATTCCTGTTGAGTGTAAGGAGGGAGATCTAGTGAGAGAAGTTGTCTCGTGTTTGGAGCGAGGGTTTGAAGGTTAAGGCTGGGAACGGGGTTCGAAAGAAGGAAAGGTTTAGATTTGAGAGTAAGTTTGTGGGAACGGTCAAATAGTTAAAGTAAAATTTTATTGACACAAGAATACATTAAATTAAATGATAGTTTAAGTTAAAACTTCATTTGTCACATGACAAACTCGTTAATACGTCTACTGATGACGAGAATGTGTTACAAGACTTCATAAAGTAAAGGGATGCAATAAATTTATAATTTTGATCAAGAATAAAACACAATTTTTTTTAAAAATTTAGAAACAAAAAATATATTTAATCATTTATAATATCAAATTATGTATTAGTGCACTTAGATTTAGTGTTTTCATGTATGATTGTATAGTTTTCTTAATATATTTTCAATAAATTTGTGCATTTTGAATTATTTCATTTGTTTACATGAAAAATGTTGTTATAATATAACTTTCAAGACAATGAAACAATTTCGTTAAAAGTTTAGACTGAATCTAAACTTGGATATAATTGAATCATTATAAAAAAAAAATTGTGTTTTTCTTTATTATTTTCTTTATTTTGATTTTTTTTCCTTTTCTTAATTTGTTAGTAATATTATTTTTTGTACTCTTAGTTCCTTTAGTGAAAGTACTCCAAGAAAAGTTTTCTAAGAATTTATTTATCAATCACAAGCTTTAAAAATACCAATAGGTCCAACACTTGGTAATGTAAAACCTATTTTTCTTTATAATATCATGATTATTTGTGTTAATTTTTTAAAAATTTAATCTTAATAAAATAACTAATCAAATTTGTGTTTTTTTCTCACTGAACTCAGACTAGCCCATCCTAACAAACCGACCCATTTCATGTGTCTGAGGATGTTTGGATGTTTCTTTCCACACCCCCACAAATTTCTTCACCACCTCCCATTCATTTTGGAATGGGCTTTCACTGGGTTATCTAAAAATGTTGAGCCCAAAACCAAAGTGCCATCAACGGTCAATAACTAAGGAAGTCTTGAGAATTTTTAAAAGTGAAAAATGAGAAGAAAAAAAAAAAGTTTATCCATAAGTTTAAATTAGTTTATATAAAAAAATTAAAAAAATTAGAGAAAACATGTAGGAGAGTTTCTACAAATTAATACATAAACTGATTTCAATTTAATGAAGATCTCATTTTACTTTTCTTTTCTTTCTCTCCTAAAAAAGTGTATCTAAACATATCTCTACTAACATATTTACTTAAAAGATATTTTATCACTATAAATATGTCTATAGAAAATTTATATGTTCAAATGTAATTTTACGAAAGGATCACATTTATGCTTACAAATGAGGTTTAATAAAGGGTACACATTTTAAAATCACTTTGAAGGTTCACAATTATGTCTTTTTTTCTTCCATTATAATGGATGTTTGGGTTTCAAAAAAGTTATCTTTCAATATATTGAATTGGGCTGAGCATGTTTGTCTTTTTTTATATAGTACATTTGCTATTTGTACTTCCTCTTATTACTAATAAACCCACATTTATAATTTCACTATCAAGAAAGAATAATTACAAAAAAAGGGGAGTTTATAAATAATAGCAATAGTAAAAATAGAAATGAAAACAGAAAATATGTTCTTAAATCAAAAGGGCTATTTAAGTTTCTATCAATTTGTTTTGGTCAATGTACTTTGTTTTCTTTTCTTCACAAATGGCAAATCTCTCTTCACTAATAGCCTTCTTTCTTCTCTAATTACTTCACTAATAGCCTTCTTTCTTGCTTTTCTTTCTCTCTTCCTCAACATCTCCCTTCACCCTTTCTTCCCTTCTTTCTACCTGAAAAGTCATTGTTTTCTTCATCTACTTTCAAATTACAAATAAAACAAACAAATAAACAAAATGCACCGTAAATTCCGTGACTTAGGTTTCTGTAATAGCACACTTTGCTTGTGATAAAATATATTATTTAATATTTAAAGAATTGGATAATTTAATATTTTAAAAATTTATTTAGTTAATAAGATAATAGACTAAATTGAAGAATAGTTGTACTATTATTATTATTATTATTATTATTATTATTATTTAATAATTTGGATCAGATTAGGTACAGTTTCAAATTCAATACATTCATTTAACCAGTAAAAGACTGAGTTAGGTTAGATTTAACTTAATCACACACAAACAAAAAAAAGTTTAATCCGATTTATTTTAGTTCGATTGAATCAGGTTTTGAGACCCGATAAAAACTCTCATATGCATATATGACAATTATTTAGACATAAATAATATTTTCCATCTGGTGCCTTAAATAATTGTGTTTTTTTATTTACTCATGACAAATTTTTATCACTCTTTTGGGAACGATGGTTCTTTTTTAGTAGATATTTTTTTGTCACTCATTATCTCATAAAAGAAATCAACTGTTGTAATCAAGCCTTAATGTTCCTTAAGTTCTCTTAAATATTTTGTTATTGATAATTAAACCTAATAAAATTATGAAATAAATCACTTAGGCTTGATTGCTTAGCGTTACGAGTGTAGTGAAAAGAAAAACTTTTTAGTGATAGTTATCAACTAGTGCTATAAGTAATTTTTTAATGACAGTTAATATATATTTATCATTGAACGTTGAATAAAAATGATGAAAATTATGATTCCTACCAATGTTGTATCTGTATACTTTAAAACCTTTTTTTTTTACACTTTTAACAGTAGTAATTAAATAACCGTTGTCGTAAATAAATTTGTTTTAAAAGAAAAAAAAAAAACTTTGAAATGTTAAGAACATAACTAAAACAAATCACATTGACATTATTTAATATATATATATATATATATATATATATATATATATATATATATATATAATAATAATAATAATAATAATAATAATTAAATCTAGGTCTATTAAAAATCTAAGTCTATTAAAAGTTATTTATAAATTTAGGAAGTTATAAATTTACTGTATATATATTGATCCAAAAAATGTACTAATGAATTGTAAAATAACTTGTATTAAAGAAATATAAAAACTAGTTTAACGTGTCACGCATCATATAATGTTATAAAATAAATAAAATAATTTTTCAAATTGTCTTTTCTATGTAAGCGTTTCAAAGTTTATAGACTTCATGTTAATAAAAGTTGTAAAAACACTATATTTAATGTCAACCTGGTTTGGACAATGATTATTATTCATTCTATTATATAATAGTTATTCTCATAACCTTTGTTTTGCTTATTACATTTAAGTTAAATATCAACATAATTTATAAGTGAAGAAAATTGTGTACTTTAATGTAGTTAAATATCTTGATTAACACACATGGATGTAAGCTTACGTGATTATATGTTTCGTTTTCCTTTTAAACTATTATATTTGGAGTACATATTATAAACAAAAATATATTATTTGATTATATGCATAAACTTTGTGTCAATAATTTTCATTATTACCAATTTATTATTTGCATAATAGTATATTGGAGACTTTTTGTAACATCCCATATTTTTCATATAATAGAAACTTTATTACATAAAAATTTATATAATAAACTTGAATATAAAAATTCATACATTCATCATGTATTTCAAATTATACGTATTCACATAAGATTTAATAAAATATCTTTGTAAAATTACAAATAAAATAAAAATGAAGTTCTCCATCACAATTCACTAGGACTCACACCACCTGTCAAATTCTCTGCTCCCGTGTAATATACACGATCATCGCAGTTTTAAAAACAAAACAAACAACACACAAAAAGAAGGGTAAGCTAGAGAGTTTTCAAAACAATATATATTTTCATAAATTGGATTTCTATCTCAACAAAACAACAACAATTCAATCTTTCATAATTCATCTCACATCATACATACACTGACTCACAAACAAAGACACTAGACTCTCTACTTCCGGAAGACCCGTGCATTGAGTTAGACATCAAGAGGTGTGCACCTGTCATATACCACCTAACTGTTCCGAACAGTTTATTCCGATCGGGCTCATATTTCAAACCTCGGACCCCATATGCACAGGGTTAATCCATATGTCCTACTCCGATCGGGCTCATATTTCAAACCTCGGACAGGACCATATGAACCTCCTTCGACTCTTCACCAACTGGTAAACTTCATCTATATGAATCCAATGTACCAGTAGAGTCAGGATACCTCCTTAGAATCCCCAAACAATGCACATCCTAATAATCTC
>Ga0209489_104783_pt1 | contig 24505 bp, 11 predicted proteins | sample SiratrowhiteBW_FD_187527 | JGI IMG/M metagenome (GOLD analysis project Ga0209489, IMG submission 187527) | Root nodule microbial communities of legume samples collected from California, USA - Siratro white BW (SPAdes) (version 2) | ecosystem: Host-associated > Plants > Roots > Nodule | place...
TCAGAGGGAGAGTGCCAATGACCTTGCAGTAGTTGGTATTGAGTTCCGTTAATTATAATATGCCCTGCATTCTCAGTCCAGTTTACCTATATTTTACAAACAAACAAAATGAAAGCCTTGCTAATTATGATTATCATGTTATTATTATTATTATTTCTTTCCTTCATGTATACATACATTAATCAGAAGTGTATCAACATTAATTTTGTCATCACATATTTATTATTATTGTTATTATCAGTATTATATAATATTAATAATATTAAAATAATAATATTATCATTAATCAAATTAATAGTAATATTACTCATATTAATATTATTAAAAAAATTATTATTAATAATATTAATATCATAAATAATAATATAATAATATTAATTATAATATTAATAATAATATTGGTTATAATAATAATAATATCATTATTACTAATTTTAATAATATTACTAATATTTATTAATAATAGTAATATTGTTAATAATAATAATGTCAATATAATTAGTAATAATAGTAATATTATTAATATTAGTAATAATAACATTTTTTTTCTAAAATATGTTAGATCATGCAATTACGAATGACCACTCAAGTCTCTTTGATCTTTTTAGAAATTGTTATTATACGATTAACATCATTCAAACATTAAGATGATGTTTAAATGGTAAATGCTTGGTTAGTACATGTGAGGGTTTGAGCTAGAGACATATGGAATCAACTTGGTCACTTAGGTAACAAGAGGCTTGAGTAAGAGAGATAAAAGCTTTATCAAACAATAAGTCTTGCTATCTTGAGGGAGCAATTTTGATTAAAGGTAATGAACTTTGCTTGTATATATTTTATGATGATATATATATTTGTATTATACATAATATTGTATATGAATATGATAATGTAGCTTAATGTGAATGTATACATAGATATATTGTGACTTTTTATAAATGTATTGTGAAAGATACTTAAGATAGTATTATGATCTCAAGGATCGTAGCATTAAACATAAAATTTACTATCACAATAAAAAAGTTCTATCATGCTATAATTTATTCAAATCTTTCATTATATTTGTTTTGTAACCTTATTCTGTAATCAAAATCCAATCCCGGGACATATAAAATATACAAAAAAATATCTCCGTACAAAATAGTATGTCAAAATATTACGAGCATTGAGATGTACTCCTAGCTTATGATTGGAGACATTCTTTTGGACAAAGAACTAGTATGGAAATTTTAACTTTTGCTAATCGTTTCTAGAACTACACAGTTTAATTCCCTCTGCTTCATCTTAATCGCCAGCCATTCATCATAGCATGCCACAGAAAACTAGGCAAACAATTAATTACATATATACATTTTAGTATAACTATAATTAGAAAAGGGGTGAAAAAATAAAACCAGTGCCATTAGTATCAGTACTATAATGTTTGCCCTACATATTTGACGTAAGAATCTATCCCAACTAGGTGGAGTACAAAAGGTTATGTCATGGTGGTCTATAAGGCTGTAGATGCGGTGCAGGGGCGCGAAATTCACCACCAGGTGGAAGATTTCCTACTGGCAAAGAGATTGGTGGTCTTGCAGAAGCATTGCGGGGAAATCCTGGTGTACTGTAACCAGGCCGTATAGGATGTACCGTAAACTGAGAGCTAGCGTTTGTGGAGGGACTCTGCCGACTGGTCGCAGAAGGACCAGAAGAAGAAGAAGAAGAACCAGCGACAAGGGATGGCCAACAGGGCGGAAGCAACTGCTGCTGCGCAAAACTCGAATCTGACCATAAAATAAAGATTAGGAAAGACTCAAATCAAAATCTCAATGCCCAGTGCTGCAAGCATCCACATATAGTTATATGAATGTCTGCTCCTGAGCAGAATACATAAACAATGCACATATACCCGAACAACGCACCTTGCAGCGTTCCTGATGTAGACGATGGCTTAAGATTTGAGCATTTAGACCTAAAAGCATCTGCCAAAATCTTATTCATACGAACTACATTAAGACTTGTATCCAGAGTCGTCTTTCTTTGTTTGAATTCAGCTTCAATCCCTTGAGCTTTAATGTCGTACTTCCTGCGGAGTTCCTCTAATTCCTTTTCAAATTCTGATTTCAACTGCATATTCTGCTCCAGCAAGAATAATATTATATAATAACAAAAAGATGACCAAAAAGTCATTGCAACAATCAAATATAAAGCAAACCAGAAACTAACCTTTTCTTCATAGATTTTCATTGTTTGATCTGCTACTTTTCGTATCCTATCCAATTCAATCTTGAGTGGATCATAATAGCTCAAATGTGGCTTTCTAGAAGCTGACTGTGTTTCAGCTTCCATATGTTGATAATTGATCTCCAGAGGAATTGACGAATTTATTGTGTTTTCAGATTGCATTCTTACTTCACTAGGTGTAACTGTATTAGGGTCTGAATTTGAGACAGGGTGCACCACAAGTTCACGTGAATGTTCCAAGTTTGAGTCAGATTGCATGTCTTGATTTGGAACCACAGTTGGCTGATGTTCAACTTCAGTCGCCAAACAAAAATTAGTTGAATTCAGGTGGGAAGAAGGGAGCTCTGCAGATAGCACCTGATTTACAGGTTTCACAATCAGTGAAGCCTGATTGGATTGATTGGCTGGTACAACATCAACTGCAGTAGACACCAGTTCAGGTTGTTCAGAAGAACGCTGCAATTCCTCAAACGCTTCATGGTTAGGAGTCATGTCTATAGAAAATTGCCCCACTTGTTCTGGATGATCCATGACATTAACTGTTCTGGACACCGGAGACTCTTGGGATAATTCTGCCATGGTTTTAGGTGCTCCTTCCTGCTCTTCTGATGTGGTCCTTTTAGCCACGAACACAGCATTTGTTAAATTTTCTACATCATCAAGACAATCAGCCGCTGCCGGAATACTCGAAGGGACTCCATCAGTAGTTTGTTGCTCCAAAAGGGGATTTGAAATAGACATATTATTTGGACCTTCATCGGTTGAACAAACAGCTTGACAAGTCCTTGGTGATAAAACCTTATCTAAACATGGGACCTCTAGTCGACCTTCATCAGACATCTGAGTCCTAAATGATGGGGGATTGAAAGGAGATTCATCCTGTAGACACTCGGTCCCACTCGTTTCCAGAGGTTTATCTCTTACTAATGCACAAACAGAGTCCAGTTCATTTCTAGTTTCTTGCTCTTCAACTGGAATATGTCCATTAAGTATGCTAGACGGGTCTCCAGAGTTTTGGTGCCATGGACTTGAATGTGTATCGGGACCATTACTCGGTCTTAATGCTCTATATGAAAATTCATTTACAGCCCCTCCATCAGATTCTTGTTCCATGGATGAAGGAGAATTCACAGCAACATTATTGATAATCCCACGCAGTCCTGAACCTTCCTCTCTATCCAACAAACTTTTTTTGGCCCTGTTGGCGATTCTTTTATCAGATACAGGTGAATTCTCGGTGACAGTCTCTGTAATGGCTTTAACCTTATCATCATGACCCTTGCCTTCTGCAAAATGATTCTTTAGAACATTGTCAGGTTGTACTTGACCACAAGTCTGGAAGGACTCAACCCCAGTCGCAAGTTCCTTTGAAGCAACTATTTTTAAAAGTTCATTTTGGGCCCAAGATTCAACATCTTCTACCCAAGCGGCCTCCTTATCTTGAAACTTCAGTTTGTCCGCTGATTGCTTGGCCTCAAGATCCTTGAGTTTTGTTTCATGCTGACATTTCAGTTCTTCAAATCCTTTTTCGTATTCAATATTCAAAACCCTAAGCTTTTCCATTCTTATAACATCATTGGGAGAGCAGGATCGAATAACAGCTGACTTTATTTTGTACCTTTCCTCAAATTTAGCCTTTTCTTCCTCAATATCTGCCTTCAACCTTTGCTTCTCTTCCTCTTGCAAAAGGCACAGCTTCGTTAGCTTCTTTTTGCACTTCTTCTGAATTTCTTTAATACTTTTAGACATATCTTTTTTGAACAATTCAACCTCTCTTTCAACTCTGGCATATACCCCATTCAATGGTTCAGATGCTTTTGGAGACTCGGTATCATCATAATTTCCTGTACGATATAAAAATATTTTCTTCAAACAACGCAACATAGAATAAATGTAGTCCACCTCTTCTTTCTTACACTCAAAGTTCAAATCTTTTATAAGAGAAGCAATGGGGCCGAGTTTGTGCTTTAGCAAAGAAGCTGCAGTCCAACACTGAATTTTGCAAAATAAAAGAAAAAAGTAAGTATCAGTTAACACATACCAAATGCAATTAGGTGAATACATGCAGTTATAAGAGGTGTGAAACAGACGTCCTGTACACTAATTATCACGAGTACGATCTGGCATAATTGCAGACCAAGTAGTAAAATTTTATGTTGCATTTGCGTCGTTAAGATGGTAACCAATTTGTGAATACGCAAGTGAAAAAGAATAAAGCAAAATTCCTTAAAAGCTCCCAAACAGAAAATTGAGGGGAAATTCATATTCAACTTTGCCTCTATCCTACTTTTTCGTGCACGAGAAAATATAGAGCATGATCCTAAGGCTGATAGAAGATTTCAGAAAGATTTGGAGCTCGATTGGTAGCTAAGATATAATAGGGTAGGCTGCATGTGGCAGCACAAGGCAGAGGCGGTGGCACCGGTGGCTGACTGCAGTGGAGTATTAGGCTTTGAGAGGTACAAAGCAAGGTTAGTAGCCAAAGAATTCAAAACAAACTTGCAAATTTATTCTTTAGAGACCTTTTTCCAGTTGCAAAGATAAAAACAATGCAGATTATACTACTTCTTGCAACCAATTATGGATAGAAACTACAATAATTTGACGTGAAGAATGTGTTCTAACATGTGGGGCTTGAAGACAATTTAATATAGAGATCCAACTCGCATATGACAACAGCGTTGATGCCAATTCTATTTGCAGGCTAAAAATGGCATTAAACACTTTATTCATCAAGGAAGATTAATCTTTGGGTACAAACAAAATCAAGGAAACCACACTTTATTCATAAACACTTGACTTTAAGGGGAGTAACCTGTAAGTACCCCTATAGATTCTAACCTTAACTTGAGTAGTTCAGCGATGATAGTGCATTGGTAGACAATGATTTGTGCCAGTATTTGGTTGGAAGATTACTTTATTTGTCCCACACAAGGCATGATATTCTATTTGATTTAAGTTTGGTTAGTCAATTTATGCACTTCCCGAGAAAGTCCACTTACAAGCCACTCTCTGAATTTGCAGTACCTTACAGGAATCCTGAGAACAGGAATCTTATCTAAAAGGTCTGGAAATGGAGTTTTTGATTTTTGACGTTGGTTGTTAGAGATCTTCTATGGATCAAGATAAGGTTAATTATAGTATATAACTAGGATGCAAACCTTGTGAGGTTGAGTTATGTTTAAAGTTCACTTTCTCAGATGGTGTTAGAGTCTATCTTAATGATATTTCTTGAGTCTATCATGCCACCCGCTATCAGGCCACCAACAAACATTTAGTCCTACACTCGAGATGTATTGTTGGTGACTAAAGGAGGTTTGCTATTGGATATTGTTCCTTCCTTGAAGAAAATTTAGAAACAAAATGTTGTGAATCAGTGTAGTGTTGAAACTAAGTTCAGAGATATGACACAAGGTATCTGTCAACGTTGTAAATTGTTTTAGAAGACATGAAGATTGAGAGGATGGACCTATGAAACTCTATTGAGACAATCAGCCATAAGCATTGCTCATAATCTGATAAGGACATCAAAGTGGATAGGCATTTTTCAGAAAAGCTCAAATGCAACATGATTTGTACTCCATAAGTGCTTTCCACAAAGTCACCTTCTAAATATTCTTTCCAAAAGATTATGAAGTTCATATGTTGAAATTGTACGCAAGCTAGGAATGGAAGACATAGAAAATGAGTTACTTCAATGTTTATCTTTTCTAGTGGCCTAGATACTCCGTGTAGCTAGATTGACTGCATCCTAGGAAGTAGTAGTATCGTAATTCTGGTCCAGCATATTGATTTAGCATTAACTGTTGTTGTAATACTCTCGAATATAAGTAGACCACTCTGTTGAGTGGAAAATACACTCAAGCATATTCAAAAAAAAATTATTTCTCATTCTTCCACGAATATAAAACTATTCATGTGTCTTCACCTAATAGCTTAAGCTTTAGAGATGTTTCATCATCAGGCCTTGTACTATAATTCTAGCCCAAAACCAGATTATTTTGTGTATATTCACAATACTGTGTTCATACTTAAGTTCCACAAAATGTTACTACAGGAAAGGAAAAGGAAGTCAAAATTGTTAGCTCACTAAACATGTGCCTCAGACTGTAAAAAAATGAAGAAAATACTAAAGGAGTGAAATTGAATAGAGCAGAAGAAAATACTAGAAATATTCTGACCAGAGACAATTGAAAAGCCTGTATCATTGAGAAAGGTTGTCTATTGACATCGTGGTTGTTCATAACATATTCCAAAAATTTATCGATCATAGTCTTGACTTTGTCCTGCATTATAAAAAGATGTCACCAGAATATTATCATTTCAGATTAGGTCAGATTGACATAGATATAAGTTCTGCCAAATCAATAATGATATCCATAACAAAATTATAAAATTCATTCCTGGGGGAATGCAGGGTGAAATTAGAAGAATTGATGGAAAAAATAATTTTCAAGGTCAAAATCACAAGGATACATAATCTATTGAGACTGGAACGATTTCAAATTCAAAAGGGGCATAGACAAATTCCACCTTCCTTAGGTTCTGCTTCCACATTGCTGATAACAAGTCAATTTCATTAAATGATATGTAAAGTCATTATCCATACCATATTTCAACGCAATCATTACTGAAAAGGTTTCATAATATAACAAAATTAATCCAACAATGACACAAAAGCACTCTCCAACAAAACTAAACAATAACCAACATAACTTAGAGAATTAGCACAGAGCACAATAAGATATATAAGATTTCATTAACCTTTTCCTCCTTTACTTCCTTCCACTACTTCATAATTATATAGTAACAATCTATGAAAAACAAACACAGACAAACACTACAAACAAGTATAATTCCAAAATACAGGATACACTACACATTGAACATTATTATGAATTATTTAAATTGACAATCAAGATTATATTCAAAATCATCCATAAAAAAAGTTAGTTAATTATAACAATCTTAACACATTATTTCCTAAAACAAAAACAAATCTAATTCATCCATCTAAAATCCAAAAAGTGTAAAGAGGATCTAATTCATTTAAGACATTTCACCCCCTTATTGATCACCATCATTGAAAAAGAAACCTTTTTAAGTTAGATTCATCTAAAGACAAATGTAAACAGAGAAAGTGAAACACAAGATGTAAATGAGAAATAGATAGTTTGTTTGTTTAAAGGAGAAATAGAAACTTACACAAGTTATTCTTAAAAAAGTCAAATCATGGCGGACACAAAAAAAGTGTTTTTTAAATTCTACTCTAGCAAAGTGTCTAACATTGTCATATGAGTGTCAGTATTAGACATGAATACATGGCATTGAAGAGTTGTGTCCAAACTTCATAGGTTATAATTATTAAAAACATGAACCTAATAGGTCTGGAATAAGTAAAATAAGTCTGCACCTATGATTAGATCCAAATTTTATTCAGATCATTGCCCTAGTTACCATTTTAAATCCATTACTTCCTTCCACTTCTATATAACAATTTAAGCAATCTCCTTATTAAAAAGCCTATTTTCCCATTTGATACATTTGTTGGCTTTTTACCTGTCAAAGATTACTTCAAAAGTACAGACAATCACAAATCCCAACAAAAGATTATTCAATTTATCAAGTATCTTTTCAGATCAGAAGCATTTCATTCCCACTTCATTATAAGCCTAAAATTACAAGCTTCACATCATACCATCACCAGCATTAAGGCAGACTTAGTAATGTATCCAAATATCAGAAGGCCTTTGATAAGCACCCAAGCGCTTGGGAAACCTATCCTCAAAAGCTAACTATCAAAGGGGGAGAATCATACTTTATGTGGGTCCTGGGCGCCCCATAATATAGAAAGTTCCTATCCTAGCACTAGGCCTAAGAGCAATTGTCTCAACAACTTTCACTCTACAACACTTAAATCAGCTCCCTTAGAACCCTTTTTGAGACATTGACAATTGGCTTTGATACCAATTGATAAGTTTACAAACACTTGGGGAAACCACCCTCAAGAGCAAGCTAATAAGGGAGAAGAATCAAACACTTAAATACCCTATCGAGCATCTGGAGCATCCCACACAACCCAATGTGGGACTTGGACACCCCATTAATATCTAAGTTCCTATGAGCCCTTTACATTAAATAATGTTGCTGAACTGCCAATATTTATATACAATCACACTTAATCAACACAAACAATCTGGTAATTAAAATGCAACCATACAAAGAAAAAAGGACCAAAGCAGAATTAAAACTCAACAAGGGTAAAAACACATTTCATACCGGAAGAAGAAGAAAGTCACACAGCTTTGTGATCTCTGGCTTGAGCAAAAGATGTAAGCTACTCCGCTCATCGTGCAGTCTGCTTTTTTGCTCAGATTCAACATTGTATCCTTGAGATCTATCTGACATTTGATCAAGCAACCAGATTGAGTAAGGGCTACAAATAAATGACATGGAATGGAATACCAGAACAAGTAGTCGGATTATGCAAGAATTGATAGACATAATACAAAAACAAAAAAATATTTAATGATTCCAGAGGTTATAATATAAAAACAAAACAAGGAATACAATAATTGTTACTATTTGCCAACTTCATTGAACAATGAAAGGTCATAATAAAAGTAAAAGTAACAAATGTCACCACTAACCTGCCTTGATACCAGCGAGTAACTTTTCATCTTCAAATTTTGAAGAAGGCTGATCAACAATATTATTAACTTTCCTGCGCTTCTTGGCTGCTACTTCAGTTACAAGATCAGGCCCATTGGCAAAAATATCAAAATGATGAACTTTCTTCCTGCTCCGCTCAGATGAATTATTTAAGTACTTCCACTGAAAATGTTTTCCATCCAAAAGTTTTGTCCAAAAAAATTGGGATGGCTCTTCATCCAGTAACCCAAGTTTTAGCTCACCAAGCAAAGAAAAATTTCCCTGGTATGTTCCCCCATTTTGCTGCACTTTCAATAAGACTGAACTGTTGCTTGAATCAATATGTTCTCCATCCTGAGATAGTAGGGATGAGAATTCATGCATTGTTTCTTTCAGAAATGGTCGCCCAAACAAAGATTTCACATTTGATGCAGAAGTTTCACCATCATGAAAAGCTTTCAGTTCATCAAATAGAAAAGAAGCACCCCACATCAACAGCACATGACTGGTATTCCAGTTTATGTTTTGTAGATTGGAGTCAATTGACTTACATTGCTTAGCAAGGATTAAGGCTTTTTCCTCAACAGTGAAAGTTGAATATAACCGGAATATTTTTATGAATTCAAACTGTGAATCAAGTGTTATTTTCTGAAGGGATCTTATATCATTCATTGGGTTCCAATCACTATCAAATATAATAATACAATCAACAGACAACAATTTGATGCTTGGAAGGCAAGCACATGTGTCTAACAAAAACACAAATCGTCTGTTGTTCTTATCGTTAAATTTCTTCATGGCAGCTTGCCTCTTAGAAGGCAGCATATTTTTATCAATCCGTTCGTACGAATCTGGACCAAATCTTGGTCGAAGTATGTCTTCCAAATAATCTCCTATAACTCTTCCAGAACCCCCAATAGACTGCAAATTCAGTAATAAATTAACACGGTTCAATGAACTATCTTCCCCAAAGTGAATGAATAAAGTATAAGGAAAAGGGGGACATCATGGTCTCATGTACCAACAGACACAATACATGTGAGAAAATTAAAGAATACAGCTAAAACAGAACTAAACAGGAAAATGTGACCTCCAAGTCTTAGTAAGATGTATCTATGAATAAAATCTTCTGAACAAGCTTTTCTTATAGCCCTCTCACACATACAATCCCGAACAATTTTAATAACTAAAAGAAAACAGATGAAAAATTGGCCAATTGAGAATTAAGAAGAACATACCAAAATATCTATATACACACAGGCACACACACAGACACAAAACTCGCCCATATAAGCTTTAATTAGATAATGATAATGTGTTGAGATATTTGATTTAATCATGGTATAATGACAATATATGTAATTAGGGAGATTCAGGCCTCTTTTGATACGTAAAGGATAGAAAACAAAAGGGTAACAAAAAGAACTTCTTCTCTGCCTCTTTTTTTCAAGGATTTTCTCCTATAAATACCTTGTACACACTGAAAATATCTTCCTAGTGTGACACCTGATCGCTATTCTAACAAAATATTCATTAGGATAGAGATGTTACAGATGTAGCTTAGTATCATAAATTGACAAGTGACTTTTACAGTTTTTATTTGGATAACAAGGAACCATCTTCGTCACCTACATCAATGGTACAAGACAGCTTTTTGTTCATTGTAAGGGGGGGTTGGGGGGTGGGGGGTGGGTGGTTGGGTGAAGCTGTAGCATAAATTGACAAGTGAGTTTTACAGTTCAGTTTTTATTGACAATGTATTGGATAACAAGGAACCATATCCGTGACCTATATCAATAGTGGTGACAATGACAGTTTTTTGTTCATTGTAGGTGATAACATGGAAGCCATTGAGGAGTATGATGCTCTCTTTATGCAACATGTTTCTGATTAAAACAATAAAAGTCACTTGTTATTTTACATTAACTGTAATATCATTTTATATTAATCACAAAACCTCATATTTCTTAATAGATGAGCACAAATAAGCAAGATGACAGGAACAAGATAATAACTATGCCAACCAATTAACGAAAAAATTAAATGGCAAACACTCAACTAAAAGAATATAAAGATTGAGTACTCAATAGACCAAAAAAAATTAATAGGTACTCAATTGAAAATGCCAAATTTATGAGGGACTTGAAACTTGATTAAACCTATAAAATATTTATTCTGTATCAAATCTTTGATACGAAGGTCACCCAACTACAGCATTTTTGTGCTCAGCTCTCCTCAATATGATTCATAACTATGAAGCTAAATAAACTACCAGATGATGATGTCAATTTAATGAAATAATAGGTAGACAGTCTGCAAAATGTATACCTGAAAAAGAATGAGCACCCTTAAATCATTTTTTCTCAACTCCTCAAGCATTGAATCAAGAAGTTGCAACTTGCCACTTGCTTTTAAATCATAATCAAGATATTCAGTTGGTTCGAGACCCTTGTTAAGAGAAGGTTGCAATTCTGGACCAACAAGATAGGGATGAATACAACACTGTCAAGAGATACCACAAGAAAAATAAACTGTTAAGAAAATATACAAACACTTGACAGCTCTGGAGATACTTTAAAAAAAGTAAAGGAACACCAAATCAACTATAATTAGATAAAAATGGAATTGATTTTTTATTAATAATGAATCAGACATGTACCTAATTGATTATGTTTGATATGTCATACTCAAATTGTAATTATCTCGCTCACTAGTGAGAACTTATTAACAGTTTAATAATAATAAATACATTATTTAAGATAGTGCAACCAGATATTGCAGCATAAAACATTATTTAAGATAGTGCAATCAGATACTGTAATTATCTCGCTCACTTTGATGTTATGTCATGCATGCAACTTATTCAGAAAGTACAACCTAACCTTCCGAGTTGAAATAAGAACACCACGAACAGCCTCAACGCTATCGACCTTAGATGAGGAGCGCAGAATTGAAGCATTTGAAAGTAAAATAGAACAATACTGTTCAAGCTGCAGATTAGATATTCGTACAGGAACCCAATACTCAACAAACCTAACGGAATCAGACTTGCATCTGTATGGATTATGACTTGATAACCTCTCCTTCAGTTGAGTGACACTATTAATGGAATTAGTTATTAAACCAGCTTCTTTTTCATTATCAATTTGAGAGTCCTTCTGCAGCATGCTTGCAGCAATAGAATCCCCCTCTTCAAGCTGTGAAAAATACCAAGAGATCAAAAATGTACCCACAGATAAGCATAAACAAATATTGTGTGTGTGCACACAGGCGTGTCTATTATACATGATTAGTTAATTACTCTAACTTGTCTACCTGTTAGTAATTTGCTGATCTATATATAGGATTCTAATCAATAAAATGTCACTCAAACCATATAATTCTCACAAGCTGGATTTCTGTTCACAAGATCTTCAGTATCTCACAATCATCTGACTGGAAATATGTTTCTAGGTTAACAAAGTCTGTCAGATTACATCAGCTCCCCTTGAGTCTCATTGGACTACTGTAAAACGAATACTTAGAACCTAAACGGAACTCTTTCCTGTGGTATACAAATTATTCCAGCTGTTGCTAATCAACCTATGATAATTCAAGCATTTTGTGATGCAAACTTGGTTGCTGACCCAAATGATCGTTACTACCTCTGGAGCTACAATATTTCTTGGTCCTACTTTCGTTTCATGTGGCCTTGTACGCAAACAGTTGTTATTAGATGCAATACAGAAGCAGAATATTGAATCCTTGCCTCAGCCACCACAAAACTTCTTTGGATTCAAACACTACTTAGTGAACTTGCAATTCTGCATTGTGTTCCTGTTCTTTATTGTGATAATTTCAGTGCTGTTAATCTCTCTCATAATCCCATTCTACATGCCAAGACAAAGCACATGGAAATTGATATTTTCTGCTAGACAGAAACTGCTTGTCAAGCAACTAATTGTCAAACACATTCATGGAAATGATCAGTGGGCGGATATTCTTACTAAACCCCTATGTCCTATAGGATTTCTTTATTTTCAAATGCAAGCTGAGTGGTTGATGTAGAAACTGTATCACCCACATTGAGCTTCCGGCGGGGTGTTAGAGATACTTCTCTTTCTGTTTGTTCAGTGTAACTGACCTTCTGTTCTTCTGTTTTCAGTTGTAACTGACATGATTAGTCAGTTACAACTATTGCCTACCTCTTAATGCTTCTCTGATCTATATATAGGGTTCTCCAACAGAGAATTACAAACTCTTTAGAATGTACATATTCAATTCAGTTTCAATAAGCCAGACATATCTTTGTAGCTATTGGAGTGTAATTCTACTCTATATAAACTTCTTTGTTCACGTGTACAGTAGTATAATAGGATGTTCTCTGTCAGCTATGGTCTGACAGCTGTTATCTCATCTCTAACTAAAATTAGACATCAGAGGTTGCAACGGCTATACCATATAAACCTCACATAATGTTACAACAGTGTTAATCAATAATACAATATACAAAAGGTTTCTCTCACTCTAAAACTCAATATTAGAGGTGTAACTGGATTGCACTCAACCTGCAAACCCATCCAATCCAACCTAACCCAATCCCATTTTTGTTTTTGGGTCGGGTAACAGGTTCATAAATTCTAAACTTGACGAACCCAACTACATAAAGATATATAATAAAAATTCTATTTGTCTAATAATTTTATTATAAAAATTAAATTTATATTTTATCATGTGAGTATTAACTTATGTATGTGTTGTAAGTATTGTCGTTACCTTAAAAATATTAAAGAACATTGAAAATATTTACTTTGAGTTTTTTTTTTTTTCTTAATAGATGGTAGTTTTTTCTAAATCACTCAACCCGGTTACCCAACCCGATCATAACTGTATTAGGTTGCTCAATAAAGAAAAGTAAATCCAACCAAACTCAATTACATTTAATTGGGTTGGATTGAAAATTAGATTGAACTTGAACCAACTCAGGCCACTTGCACCCCTACTAAAGGGATCAGTTTGATCCGTCCAACCTTAATTTGATCGATTTGCATAATACTACTACAGTCACAGATTACATCACATGCATAATACTAACAATGAGGAACAAAGCATCTGACCAACCTCGGCTGTAGATGGGCTACAAGACTCACTAACTGTAGGATTATAATCTAACCTGCAAAGAAAATAACAAATTATTTAGGCCTGAAAACACCAAATAAGTCAAAATGTAGGCAAATAATGCAAGGTGAAGATGCTACAATTCCTGCAAAATATTCCATCTGCATATTTTTGCAATCAAATATAGTATTAGAAAGGGTTTGGTGAATAGAGCTGCACATGACTTGTGGCAAAGGAGAAACCAGTTATGTACTAAATGGTAAGAATATGCATCATCTTCCGAAACCAATATGTTCGACAACAACACAATCTAAAAGGACAAAAGGTGCTTATTGGAGATATACTTGTAATCTAACAGATTCTCAAATCTCCCTCACTGTTCGACTCACTCTTCACCCTCTTTGACTCAATTATCTTTTTTATCCTTGTTGCAAATCTACTTCATGAGCTTGTAGTATCTGTGTATCCAACCCATGGCCTCTCTTGATGATTCAGTCTTCATTCAGGGCAATCGCCCATCCACCACCTGTTTCCTCCAAATCTAAATCAAACTTATTCTAAAAATTTTCTATCATGAAAACAATAAATAAGATGTGCTCTCTGCTTAGATAATATAAATCAATGGTTGAATAACAGTTTAATACCTCTCTCAAGGCCATTCAAATTTATTGTGTAGGGATTTTAAGCCTTTAACTATATCTTAATGACTTAGGGATCCCACATCAAGTCATATGTCCCCATACACATCACTAGAATGAGGTTGTTGAACCCAAGCACCATCGCATTGTTGAACTTGGTCTGTCATTCCTTAATCAAGCCTCTCTTCCGATATCCTTTTGGAATCACACCTTTCTCACTGCAATTTATAAACTTCCTACCCCCACATTAAACTTTGTTGTCCCATGCACTACATTTACATACTTCTCCAGATTATAGCTTCCTTAAAGCCTTTGTCTGTGCATGTTTACCACTCCTTCATCCATTAATAGATTATCACAGATTAGAATTTTGATCTCAAGAATGTCTATTCTTAGGTTACTCCACCACACACAAAGGGCAGAGTGTCTTCCTTCTCTGGGTAGATTGTTCTATTCAATGAAACTCTACCCCGATTTATTTCCTCTATAGTCCTCCACCAAATCCCAAAAACCCCCCGCTTACCCACATACCAGCTCTATTGCCCTTGTCCCTTTAATACATAAACTTTCCCTATCCGCCTGTCACTATATTTAATTCCTCCTCTTCCTCTACTCACCCAACTTCATCTTCTTCAAACACTACTTCTCTTCCTCCACAATCTCCTTCACTTTCACCATCTAGACCAGTAAATGTCTACCAAATGCAAACCAAATCTGAGGCCAGTATTGTCAAACCGTGACTCAGTCCCACTCTTCTTCTCACCCATGTAGAACCCAAGAGTACTAAGCAAGCTTTACAAGACCCTGAGTGGTTTCATGTGATGAATGAAGAGTTTTCTTCTCCTCAACGGAATAATACTTGGCTGGTCTCTTGTACCTCTTCCCCAATTATACTCATTGGCTGCAAATGGGTTTTAGGATTCACAGAAAATATTGACGATTCTATAAGGCTCACTTAGTAGCCAAAGTTTTCATCCAAAGGTAGGGTTTTGATTCAAAGAAACATTCCCTCCAGTTACCAAACCTGTTATCGTTAGAATTATTCTAAAATTTGCAGCTACTTATATATGTTCTCTTTTGCAGCCTAAATGCCCGTCTTTCTTAATTGTGGTCTTGCTGGGGTTGTTTAAACAAAAAACCTCAGCTTTGAGGCACCTGATACTTCACCAGTCTGCAGGTTAAATTAAGGCAATTTATGGTCGAGCTTGGTTTGAACGTGTCTAGCATGCCTATCTTCAGTTTGCTTTAATGACATTAAACGTGATCTCCCCCTTCTTTATTCACAGTCAATAATGCCAATGTCTATTTCTTACTGTATATTGATGACATACCATAATCGGCAGCTCTCCAACACATGACCCAAACTCTTCTCTTTTTTTCTGCCAGATTTTCTGCCATTTCCACCATGGCCAGTGCTCCTACAATGGCCACCATTCTAACAGAAGCTGTCATAGCAACTGAATAACTACTTTCTGACAACGCTAGGAGCAGCAATGTGTCACTTCTCTCTGCTACCCCACTATCATGTGATTGAAAACTATACTCATAACTGAACTAATTCACCGCTCCCACGATCCTGTGTGACAACCTAAACATTGTTACACTATCTCAAAACCCAGCACTGCATGCCAAAGAAGAACAAGTGGAACTTGCCATTTTTCTCTCTTAGGGAGGCCCTCATCAAAAGTATCATAGTTCAACATATCACAGCCCCTAATGAAAATGCTGACTTTCTCACCAAGCTTCTCACTCCTCTTTAGTTTCCAGCCATACAAGACAAACTCAGGGATGTTAACAAGTTCTCGCTCACCAACCGCCGTGAGTTTGAGGGGGAATATTAGAGATATACTCATTGCATTTCATGTGGATTTCATATGCATTTGCAATTTCAACTAATGTACAACTGAATGACTATCTGCTGAGTCAGCAGTTAGTAAAATAGCTAGGTGATATAAATTCTAATATCACTGTATTTTGAACATAATGCAATTCTAACAAATTATCATATCTCTCTCACTGCTCAATTTCATCTGACTTATTTTTATCAATGTTGCAATTCTATCAATGCTTAACACGAAATATCAAGCAACATGCATCAAATGAATAATATAATAAAAGAACTTATGATTCAAGAATTTGAAAATCCTTGAGAAAAGAATATACTAAATCAAGAATAATGAGATATATAACATTGTTTTCCATCATTTTCCAACAAGTAACAAATACCTTATCCGCTTGGAATGTGAACCTTCAGTCCCCATTATATTGCCACCTAGAACTGAAGGGCTACTGCAATCAGGAACCAAGTTGCAGTTGTTATTACCCTTAGCCAATGAGGCAGAAACATCTGAATCCATGTCCACCATAATTCCCTTTCTCTCAGAAGGTACCAATTTGTCACCACTACTATCATATCCAACTCTGTTTCTGATTAAGTCTTCATCCAATACGGAATTGTGTGACACTAACATCTGTAATGTTTCCTCTCTGAGGCAATCAGGTTGAATGCTTTTAGGCGCCAAACCATTCTCAAAAGTTGCAGCATTAGATGCTGCCAATGAACCTAGAGAAACATTATTTTCTACTAGGTCTTTCAAAGGACCACTCAACCCATGGTCAACTCTCATCTCTTTTGATTTTCCATCCTCAGATAGCAGCACACCGTTCTTCGAATTGCTTGATGGTAATGTTTCTTCTCTGCAGCGATCAGGCAGAACCCTTTCAGATACCAAACCAGTCTCAACAATTGTGGCATTAGATGGACCATCACTCCCCATAATTTTGCCATTGATCCTTGACGGGCTACCAGAATCAGAAATCAAGTTGCAATTGTTATCCTTTTCCAAGGTAGTGGAAACATCTGAATCCACACCCACAGTGATTTCCTTTCTCTTAGAAGGCATCAATTTTTCACCTCTATTGTCTCCAACAGTGTTACTGATTAAATCTTCATCCAATATTCTTTCAGGTGCCAAACCTGCCTCATAAGTTGCAGCATTAAATGGTGCCAATGAATCCAGAGTTATGGTATTTTCAACCAGATTTTTCACAGGGTCACTCAACCTAGAGTCAACTCTTATCTCTTTTAACTTTCCATCTTTAGATGGTAGTGCCCTATTCTTGGAGACTTCTCCACAATCAGAACGACTACCTTCAAAGCACCCATCAATCTTGCCTCGAATACTGTTGGCACCTTGATTTGACTTGTTGATCCTATTAGACTCTGCAAGGCAATCTTTTCAGTCAAGCAATTAAAATGATAAATAATTAAACAAAACCTAGTAATCATTAGCAAGCCTCACTCAGCAATCTTTGACTTGTCTTCATTTTGATAAGTAAACAAAAAATCCAACAATAACTACATTCTTTTAATCCAACAATAAATACTTTAAGAAAGGACTAGCATTACAAGTACCTTTAACTACTTGCTTTTATTACATGATAGAGTATGTAAAATAACCATCATATTAGCACTAGTTTTTCTGACATTTAGATATGTAACAAAACTCTCAGGGTTCAAGGAAAACAAAATTGTTGAAATATGAATGACACTAGGCATCTCAGTATATTACCTTCCTTTGGTAATTCAAAGAGAGACCGGTACATATGAGCAGTCATTCGCTTTACTTTAACCTGGGGTGTTCCCAGATCTTGTTCCTCATTTTCCTTTGCTTCTTTAGCTTCAAATGTCAACTGTCTCATACTCTTCTCTTCTTTTGGCTTAGGGTTTGAATTCAATGAACCTGAGCTTTTAGAATCAGAATGACTTGTAGAAGAGTAACTCCCAGTCCTTCCAGATCTTCTCAAAGGACTTGGCATATTCTTTTTTTCAGCACATTCAGATTTCCTTTTATCTTCCAGTGTTGGTTTTGCTTCCTTCTCAAATTGTCCAGACTTACGAGTACTTGAAAGGCTAGAAGTTATCCTCCTTGATGGTGTCTGTCTAGGAGACCGTCTGAGACAAGTTGAATCTGATACATTAGGATGTGATTTGTTTTTTCCCTTGTCACCATCTTGTGTGACCCTCCCATATTTATTTTCTTCATCCTTAGCACGGTCACTAGAATGAATACCATTTACCATTTCTTTAGCAGTACACCTTGCGTGAGACCTCCAAAATAATACTTCACATCAGTGTAGAAACACAGTCCTCAACGTTGTTCAGTGGCAAATTTCATCAAGATGTAGTACCCAGCATAGTATCAACTGAGAAGGGCAATAGAAAGAATACAATCAACTAAAATTCAGTCATTCATCATTATTCAAGTTGGAGTTGCGGAAACATATAAAGCAATAACATTAACTTATTTTATTACAAAAGGGGATACTTATAGCCAGAATCATTATCCACCAGTTAAAAATAAAAGAAAATAAAATCTCTGTGTTTGCTCAAGTAGTACAAGGGAAAAGCACTCATCTCAAAAAGGCAACCGAAACAAGAGAGTATCTGTCTACTCGTAGGGAACATATCAATCTCCGTAAGACAAATCATCCCAACCAACATAGACACAATAATCCTTGCAAATGCAGATTAAAGAAAACGAATAAGATCATTAAAGAAACAAGCCGAATTTGTACATGCATGGATGAACCGGGATACACATAATATAGATACAGCTTGTGAAATACACTAGTGCACAATGGGGAAAAGGAAAAGCTTATTATACATATATTAAGAAGATTGTCAACATGCAATACAAATCAAACAAAATAGAATGCAGAGAAATTTGGATGATTTTACCTTTTGTACAATCGGAGCGCCGAACCAATGCGAATACCGCTGCATACTCGCCACAAGTTCGGCTTAATGATTCAAACAAACCCTAATTCACTGACAACAGAAAATTAAGTAGACTGTCTTCTGCAGCAAAGTAATGGTGGAAGGGGTTAAAAGCAAGAAAAAAAAAAATCAAAAGAGAGACCTTAACCAACCTGTATCAAAGGCCAACGGTGAGAAATTTGTTAATAGGGTAATGTCAGAGAAATTTATGGCACTCTATATTGCAGCTTTTCTATTTATTTTGAGTTAAATTCCAGAAGAAATTCCCTGAGAAGGCTCACAGAATATGGGAAACTTCTTTTGTTGTTTTCTTGTTTATATTCAAGGGAATATTAAAACTAGGTATATGATTGGACCATACAATCCACCACCTCTGATGAAAACCCGTTGTTGCTCTGAATTCGAATTTAGATGATGTAATTGACTAAATAAGAAAAATATTTTTATACAATAAATAAAAAAAAATATACTCAAAAATTTGATAATAATTTTTTGTATATAAATATTTGTGCATATACATTTTTCAATTAATTCATCTTATTTATTTTATTATTTACAAAAAAAAGTTATTTAACATTTTAATAATAAAGATTTTGTATATACACTTTGTGGCTGTTTATCTTTTTTATTAGTTTAGTTAAATTTTCACTGATATTTTTTATTTTAATAATTATTATAATGTTTGATTTTTTAATTAAATTTTTTATTATCATGAAAATGTTTATACATATGCACTAAACATGTATATTTAGCTGGTGTTTATGATAATAACATATTATTATAAAATTGAATCATGTTATTTTTTTAAACCTTTTATATTTAAATAAAAATTGAAACCGGTATATGGATCATTCTACCAATCCAGCTGATGGTGTTTATCCTATTCAATGATTTAAATCCTGAATATCTGTTTGCATTAAATATTCCATAGGGAAAAAATGGCATACCTCTAGCATATAATACATGGTTTAGATTAAAAAAAAACTGTGAATGTGTTCTTTTCTTTGGTGAACCTTGGTAATTTTTGTTGAGATTGATTGAAGATTATTTGTTATTTAAATGAATTATCTCTCTTGACAAATATTTTTACATATACACAGATCATGTAATAATATACATTATTGTCTAAATGATAATTGTACAAAAAGATATTTATAGTACTGATAGATTTCTTTATATTGTTAAAAAAATGTTTAAAGTTAATTAAAATTGTATTGAATAACTTAATTTACTATATTCATATAAAAAAAACAACATTTCATTTAAGAACGTATTCATTGATAAGAAAAAAAAAATAAAAGATACACTCCTCTAAACTCAGTTATAAAAGTATAAAAAAAATGTTTAATAAACATAAACTTATTTTAACTACATTCACCCTATTTAAATATTTCATCTCAAAAGATTTCAACTAATTTAAATTTTATTTTCAACAACTCTTTTTTATTCATGGTATCATGTTTTAAGAGAGCGTTCTTGGAAAACAAATCTTTTTTAAATGAGTTTATTAAAATTAAATAACAGCGCTATAAAATTACATACGAATAAAAAAAATTGTTATATGTGATAAATTTAAGCGTAGAAAATAATTAATTTCACCCACTTAATGGTATCATCCCAAAATACTATTTATTTTATTTTTTCTAAAAAATATTATAAATATAAATATATTTTTAGAAAAACTTTGATTAAATAAAATAAGCATATAGGTCAAAAGAGATAAATTATATAAAATAAAATAAAATACAATATCAATTAAGTTCGAATAGATATGGAAAAAATATAAGATAAATTTAGTTCAAATAAGATAAAAATACTAAAAATACTTGAAGAGATTAAAATATAAGATAAATTAGATCCAAAATATAAATATATTTAAATATGAGAAGTCTATGAGAAATCATACAATAGATTAAATAAACATGTCAGGAGTACACTTTTAATACAATGACAATTCTTTACATTATTTTTACTTTATTTAAAATAAATCTTCTTTAAGTATTTTACAATATTACTTACTACTGATATAGAAATAATATATTTTTAATTTAACATGTGATAAAAGATATAATTCGTTGATAATTACATGAGAGAAAAAATTGCATTTCAATTTCATTAAAATATTCTATGATACTTAAGGAAATATTTGATAGTTGTAAATATGAAAATTAAATTTAAATTGATTTTGTAAAGAATGGAAATTTTAAATAGAGATTTGAGAGAAGCTTACAGTAGCACAAATTATAGTTTTATTTTCTTTTTATATTTCTTCTATTTCTATCTTTCTCATGACCAAACTATTTTAGATTAATTCTTTTGTAATTTTTTTAATGAATTGTGAGGCTTTTTTTTAATAAAATTTTGTTTTTGAATTCTCTTTAACAATTTTGTCTCACGGTTAGTGTTTTTGAAGTCTTTTTGAAATCTATCATCTAAAAAGTAGAAGTATGTGTGTCCTGAAAACATGTTAAGATTGTGAGTTTTTGTTTAACAAGAATATGTAATTATTACTTTTAATTTTATGTTTAATGTTAATTATAGCAAAACTGTTATTATTAGAGAGATGAAGTTGAAGACTCTACTATGAGTTTATATATTGTACCTCATATTTTAATAAAAAATAAGAGCAGAGATATATTTTTTATAACAACAAAAGTCTATTGTATTATATTTTTCTCTCTCTTCAAGACGAAAATTAAAATATGTTTTGTCTTTTGTTATCAATAAGGATATTTAAGTATATATAGTAAAATTAGGGTACAATAAAATTTTAAATTCAAGATCTAGTACAAACACAGACTTATATTATCAATTGTAGAATATTAAAATTTTACCTTTGTCTTTTACACCATACGTGAAGAGTGTTCTTAAATAAGGTACCAAGATAACTTAATTAGGAGAAGGGTGTTGTTTTGAGTCAGAATTGTCCTTGTGTAGGATAGGAGTTAAATATGTACAACACATATCTTTTGAATGTGGTTTTGCTAGAGGTAAGGTGGGATAAGTGGGCTGACATTGTTACTGTGTGGCATAATAATATAGAAAGCATTGAATTGGTGTATTTTTTATTTTTTATGCAAAATTCTTAAAATGATGCATTTTTTCTTGAATATGGGTAAATTGTGTATAAGAGACATGATTTCATTGTGAATAAATTATGTCCTTATTGTATGATTTAATTTAAGGTGGAAGGAAATCATATACTAAAGGTATGATTCAAATAATTGGTTAATTAATTAAAAATCATTAGACTACTGCACAATTTTAAGATAAGCTAGTTAAATGGAAAGATGGTTTTTATAGTGAAAATTTAAATTGTTTGAATTAAAAAAAAAGGTTGATGGGATATTTGTTTAAATTAAAATAAAAAATAATGTTAGTATGTGATTTATATATTGAATTAAATTAATAGTAAGTTTGATGTTGAAAGAAAAAATAAATTAAATTAAAATTTAGTAATAAAATATATTTAGTAAAATTAAATGTAAGTTGGATATTTGAATTTAGCTACTAGTATAGATATAATTTAAAAAAAATAAAATTTAAAAATAAATTTAGAAAGAGAAATTTGAAAATATTATATATTTTTTAAATAAAATTTTTGCTAGTTTATAAACACATGAATTATAAAATAAACATTTTATTTTACATTGCAATGAAAATTATTAGTTATGTTGACAAATTATCCTCTATAACTTACATAAATTTTCTTCCAGAGGTAATCTTCTTCCATCTAAATTAACTTCATATTTATTTTAATTATTTAATCATAATTAATTTCAACCATTATATATAAATAAAACAACTTCATCAATATGTATTGATTTTATTTGCACAACCCAAACATACAAATTGCCAAAATAACAAAAGACAAATGGTGAGAGAAAATTAATCACCCTAAAATGGTGCAGTAGTCTATGGATCTTAATTAACCAATCTATTCAAATGGTGCCTTAGTGCACCACTTCATCCGGTCAAATGGTGTTTTTTTTCTACAGTTTCACTTGACCTTAAATTAAATTGTGTCACAAAAAATAAAAGTGCACCATTTTAGAGATTTCGCTTAAAAATTACACCAGTTTGAAAATTTTGCCTTTATTTAGCATACTTAAATAGTCAAACAAATAAGTGTATGTAGATTGTTATAGTTTGATTCATCTAGCAATGTAGGAATAATACTATGTTCTAAAACTGTGTGATTGATGTTGATGAAGTGTTTTACTTAGCTAAAGTTAGGGCATAGACATGAATCACAAATAAAATTCCTAAGGACAAATTTTCATACTTTGATTGGGTTTTTCCGAGAACTGTCTCTAATTTATAAGATAGGAGTACATTGATATTTGTAATGTTTTGACATATTATTTTACATGGAGATATTTTTTTTGTATATTTTGTAGGTCCTAGAGTTAGATTTTGATCACAAATATAGAATGAGACTATAAGCAAATATAATGAAAGATCTGAATGAATTGTAACATGACTCATAATAAAATAAGATTATAAACAACATGAGATTATAAACAATATAAAATTATAGATAGTATAAGCAAAGAGTCATCTCTTTATCTTTTTTTCACTTAGCATATGTTGAAATCTATTAAAAATGTAGAAATAGAAACCTTTGGATATTTAACCTCTAGTTGAAATTGCTTTGATTTGTTGTTGATATTTTAAGTATAGATGAATGACAAATATAAATTATAGGTAATGCAGAATGTTGAATTGATCTTATTTAATATCTTACAACAAACAGTGATTATATACTTGGATGTAAATTAACTTGCTTATCTAGACTGCTTTATACTACACATGTGTAATTATTGTTATTTTATTTCTTACAACCCTTACGTAAAGTCATAAAAGAAATTAAAAAAAAAAGGTATATCTACGTATGTATACTTAAACGAAATTTATGTATACTTAAAGGAAATTGTATAAAGACTAAAAGATTCTAAATATTGTTTTTATTAATTTAACTTTTGATCAAAATAAACAACACCCCACATTTCAAAGAGAAATAATATATACAAATACAGTAATCACCTTAACTCAATTTTATAAATTATTATTGTTATTGATTTTTCATTAATTAATTTTTTCAACCTTATCA
>Ga0209489_104784_pt1 | contig 24501 bp, 16 predicted proteins | sample SiratrowhiteBW_FD_187527 | JGI IMG/M metagenome (GOLD analysis project Ga0209489, IMG submission 187527) | Root nodule microbial communities of legume samples collected from California, USA - Siratro white BW (SPAdes) (version 2) | ecosystem: Host-associated > Plants > Roots > Nodule | place...
GGGGGGGGGGGGGGGGGGGGGGCTCTGATGGTTTGAAGAGTATTTATTTCACTGTTTTCCGTCTTCTTATTATGCCTGTATGTTTTGTCTTATCTTATTTAGCATACGGTTGCTAGGCTGTTTTTAGTTTCCATGTTAAAAAGAAAAAGTAAAAAGTTGAAGTATCTAACTCAATTAAAATTTTGCAGAATATAGATTTCGACGACGATGAAGATGATTATAATGATGTAGATGACGGGGATGGTATTGTCACTTTCCTTTCTTTTGCATTTATTATCATTTACATTCATTTTAATAATGTTAATAAATTCAATTATGACATGTTTTAGAGTAATCACTTTACACAAATGTTTTCCGTTATCGCAGATGAACCTATCTATTGAATAGCTGTATGTAGAAAATTCTGCTCCTCCCGTGACAGCTATAGCTTCCGTAATATTATAGGTTGGTAGTTCAAATTGTATGTTATTTGGCTTTTATTTTGCTGCTAATTTGTCTACTTTCTTGTAAATGTTTATAGCTTAAACAAGTATTCTACTTGACCAGAAAGAAATTTTGGTTTACAGAAAACTTGTAAAAAAAGCAACTATTTTTTGGTAATTTTTTAGTTTTTAATCTACTTGAGTAACTTTAATCCTGTTATGGTAAAAATCTTTTGATAGTTGATGTAATAGTTCTAACTGAATATTTGTCTCATGTTTTTGGGTTTATAGCATCTTAGTCATAAATTATTAGACTATGATTGGATGATTGAAACTTAGGTAAATTTTAATTTTAGTGACTATGACAATTGAGTCCGGATTGAATATTGAATGTGACACATGCCCTATTTGTGTATTATGTTACTTATATTTCACGTAACATATTTATGAAAGATAACTTTAATTAATTCAATTATTAAGATTAAAATGAGTGAAAAAAAAAATACAATTTCAAAGATTTTTTTTTTTTGAAAAATTGTTGTTATTTAACTTGCAATCGTGTTCATATGATATGGGAATATCTATTTAACGGTGAAATTGTTGTATACAAAAAGTCATCATACTACTTATTTAATTTTCACTTGTATGTATATGTGGTAGGACTATCCATTTAATTGTGAAATTGTCGTATAAAAAAATTCATCGGGTTAGTTACATTCATAGTACCGTGAAATAAGATTAATCTCTAATTTAATAAGCTTGAAAAGACCCATAATAGAACACAAAATATTATTCATTTAATCTAAAGTTCATAAAATGAAAGCAAAGGTTATATTGAACTTAAATTTCAAAAGATATTAAAATATTGTTGTGTGACGTACAACTAAGATTTGTTAAAATATGAGGCGAAGATCTGTTAATATTTAATTGAGACATTTGGATAACATATTTAACGTAATTTTATTTTTCTAAAATTTTTATTAATAAAAATATTATTATGAATCTCCATAAGTTTTATTTGAAAAAACTTGTATTTTCAAAATTTATATTAAATATTTCTATTTACAAAAAATTTTATAAGAAAATTTCATTAAAATACTCTAAACATATCTTTAAATTTAAAAATAAAAATTATTTAACCGGTTAAAATAGACATTTTTAGAATTAATAATTGAACTCAATATATTATTCATTTTGAAACTTCATCATTATTTTAGGAAAGTTTATACATGAATGTTTATTTAAATTACGCTTATTTTTTACTTTTAGGCGATATAAAAATTATTGAATATACTTAAACAAACTCTTTAGATTTTTTTGGAGTTAATCATTAAAGTCAATATATTATTCACTTTGAAACTTCAATCATTATTTTAGGAGGGTTTAGACATTAATGTTTATTAAAATTATATTTATTTTTTTTAATTTTAGGCTATATAAAAACTATTGAATATACTTAAACAAACTTTTATTAATGTTTATTTAAATTACGTTTATTTTTTTACTTTTAAGCTATATAAAAACTATTAAATATACTTAAACAAATTCTTTTAATTGAGTTCTGAAATAAACAAAAATTTATTTGAAATTACTTTTTCATTTTATAATTGTACGACAAGGTAGAAATGTATAGTTACATGAATAATTTGTATTAACCGAACTCACCTTGGTCATAGCTACTAACCGGCTATATTTCTAATGATTCAATAGATTTCGTATGTCAGCCACCGTAACAACCATTATATACGTGACATTAACAATGCAAACATCTTAGGTAAGTTGGACTTTAAATTCAGTTATCCTTAAAGACTAATTGAAACTCTTATAAAAAAGAAGATAACTTCCTCAAGATACTGTTAATCTAATCTGAATCACCTCCATTACTCAAATTATTATCGAGTTTGAGTGCAGGAATTAACTGATTCTGCTGAAGAGAAATATTCTTAATATTCTGAGTTTAAATAACACTGTTTGAGTCAAATACTCTCACTCAGGTATCATCTACTGTACAACTTAGATTTCTATAAAGTTTCGCTCTTAAAGTATATTTTTAACTTATTTCCCTTGTATCCGAATCGAATAGCTTTTTCTCATATATTTAATAATCTCATATATTTTAAAAGTTAATAAATAATAAATCAAATATTATTTGTATATAATTTGTTCCTTAACAATTTAAGACACTTTTTAAGGATAATACTTAACTAATCCTAGTTTCTTTAAACATTAATTAATTAAGATCTATTCGGAAATAATGTTGTATCACTTAACACTTCCATATATGGTTCTCTATTATTTGTATTGCATATTCCGAAAAATAAGTGTGGGTTTGACATGTGAGCAGTGAGTAGCATATCAGAAGTTTCTTGCTTCCTCTTATCGGAAAGGCAAACTCCTTTTAAAAGTAGTTAGTTGAAACTTGCCACACATCACGATTCCCGCTATTCTTTTCTTTCTTCTTCTCACCGTCGTTTTCCCATTCACTCATACAACACTCACTCATGTCACCACTTCACAAATTCTAAACTCTTCTCCAAAATGCAAACAGTTTCTTTCCCTCTCTTCACTCCCTCACTCTCACTTCCGTTCAAACCACTCTCTCCGTTCCCTTCTCTCACACACTTCTCCTCGCTTTCCGTGCCGCACGTCACCGCTCGCCGGAGCGTCCCGTTGCAAGCTTCCGCCAGCGACTCCGCTTTGACCTCCTCCTCCACCGTTGCCGTCGACAACTCCGACGCCGGTGACTCCACCGCCTTTGTGATCCGCGCCCGCAGCCGAATCGGCCTCCTCCAGGTCATCACCAGGGTTTTCAAGGTCCTCGGCCTCACCGTCGACCGCGCCACCGTCGAATTCGAGGGCGACTTCTTCGTGAAGAAGTTTTTCGTCACCGATTCGCATGGCAACAAGATCGAGGACTCCGACAGCTTGGAGAGGATTAAGCGAGCGTTGGCCGAGGCAGTCGGCGGGGACGGCGACGGCACGGTCTCGGTGGCGAGACCGGCAGCGGCGAACCCAGGGGTTGTGGTGAGGAGGCCTGGCCTGGTGGAAGGCGCTGGCGAGCGTCGCGCGAAAGCTGAGAGAATGTTTAGCTTAATGGATGGGTTTCTGAAGAACGACCCTCTCAGTCTTCAAAAGGATATTCTGAACCATGTTGAGTACACTGTGGCCAGGTCACGGTTTAGTTTTGACGATTTCGAAGCGTATCAGGTACGCTGCCTTTCAACTCCATTGCTTTTGAATTATGTCTGTCCTTCTTTATGATTTGTTCTGGTATGGCACATTTTGCTCTGTGTGGTTCAAGCGTGGATATAGGAAAAGAAAGAGGGAAATAGTGAATTTGTATTTGTGCAATTTATTTGAAAGAGTACGAGATAGGATTATTTTGGTACCAGGCACACTCCACGGGAAGTAATTCTGGACGAATCAGGTAAGACCACAGTGAGTTTTTTTTTTTTTTTTCCGAGCATCTAAAACAGCTGTGCAGGATCAATGATAGGATCGACAAAGTGATAGTGAGAGAAAGAGAAAAAGAATATTAAACAAAAGTATGGAATGGGTAATAGATTCGAGAGTAAAAAGGTATTTCATTGTTAATAGAGGTCAAATGTCAGAAAGATTTAAGTTACTCCTCAAGTTTCGAAACATATCTTTAGGAAAAGTTTCTGAATAAACCTTGTAAGCCCTAAACCCACTGTGGCAACGATTTGTTATATGTGCTTTAGACTATGTTATCAAATTTGTTAAGCACTGAACATTAAGATTATTAGGGGTGTTAACTGTGCAGTTTGGTTTTGTTTTTAGTTAAAAATTCAACCGAACCAAACATAAAAGCTACATGCTGATTGGTTTGGTTCGGTTTGAACGTTAAAAATATCCGAATCAAATAAAACTAATTTTTGTGATTTGTTTTGGATTGATTCTGCAGTTTTATTGTATGATTTTTTATTAATATATGCATTATATTTATACATCATGACATGAATATTAAATAACAATAGAATTTACCTCTTATAAGCCTAACAAATCTCTTGCACACATATATAATATTGTACAAAATTCAATACATAAACATCAAAATTACTTCCTTTGTTTTGTTTCCTTTCAATAATTTTTTTTTTGTTTTAGCAATTTTGTCCTCTATGTTCGTCTGTTTTGTTTCCTTTCAATAATATTTTATTTTGTTTTAGCATTTTTTTTCTCCAAGGCTAATTACATAACATTCACACTACCAGATAACTCTTCTTCCACCTCATTCATTTCTTACACTCATTGTTACTGCTTTATTGCAGATTTATAGGCATGAACCAACTTAACATGCTAAATTCTTCTCTTTCATAGACATCTCTCATATATACTTGAAATAATAGGTAATATAATAATATTTTAAATAATTGATTTGAATCAGTTTCTAAATTTCAAACTGCATATCCAAATTGTTCCAAAAAATTTGGTTTTAATCGGTTATCATTTCGGTTATTTTTGTGGATTTTTTTTGAATTTGATCACCCCTAAAATCATCTCTAGGAATTCTAATGGAAAACAAGAAGTTTACTGAGAATTCAAGGTTTTCTTCATGAAAAAAAAAATAAAAATAAAAACTAACAGTACCCGGCCAGTTGTTAGCAAACAAAAATTGAAAGTATTTATTTGGAAAGAAAACATTTATTGTATAAAAGAGAATGAAGATTATTTTACACATGCTTTTTTATGTAATTGAAATGAGTATTTAATATGATATATTTAGTACTCCTGAACCAACACTCTTTAGAGTGTTCGTTGGACCCTTTCTTTGACTGAAGGATGTTGGGTGGATGAGTAGGTGACTAAGTAATTTTGATGATAGATGTGGCATTATGATATGCTTATAGGAGTGTTTTGTTTTGACCCTTGAAGGAATCCATGGCATATTTTTATTCATGTTTTCATTCATTTTATCCAGCAAACTTTGATCTAAAAGGAACTCAGTCTTCAGATATATATTGTTAAAGCTTATTCCATTACTATCTGTTTGACATCTTGAGATCCAATTCTGTAGGTTATGAAGGTCATCAAATAATATATAAGTGTTTTGGCCTACTGCTCGCCGTATTCTTAATGGCTATCATAAAAGAATTGATTTTGTGATGATATTTGTAGGCTTTGTCACACAGTGTCAGAGATCGGTTGATTGAACGCTGGCATGATACTCACATTTACTTCAAGAGAACAAAACCTAAGCGCCTCTACTTCCTCTCTCTTGAATTTCTTATGGGTAGTTAAAGTGATGCCCTAAATTTTGTTTGGTACATTAGCCTTTATTTACTATTTATTTGTTGAACCAAATTAGTTTATATTTATTATAAGCATGTGCAAGTTCCATGTATAAGTTTAATCAGTTATCTATGCTAAAAAAAGAATATTAAACTTTCTCTTGGACAGTAGCTCATGTTTAGGGGCTGTGTATTTCTGACTTATTTTCCTCTCATAGTTTCCTCAAATCAGTGAATGTTAATCATGACTTTTTATGCAATTACACTGAGGATTACCTCAAGTGATTCAGAAATCTTTCTTCCTTTTCAAGTCTTTCTTTACTTGTTAGTTATTAATTAATTATGAAATTCTATGTAACCAAATGAACTAATGACAGAATATATATTTACCGTAATGGTTTGGGCTGCAATGAGCAAGACACTTGAGTGGGTGGACCAAATTTCAGATCTGGAAGGGGCTCCTAGTTGCTACATTGCCCAAGGGGTTAGTCTGACAGTAATTCCATTGGGGATCTCCTAGTCAATAACCAAAAGATAAGAATAATATAAGAAATATTTATTGTTTTGAAAGAAGAGCAAATGCACGAACTAATTCCTGTTAAAGCTTATGATATGTGACCAATGTGAACAAGATTGTTTATTATATATTTTGTGTTCTGGTATAAGTATATATACGGTTTAGTACTCTGGTGGTTTAAATACGAAGGAAACTATACTAGTCCAAAAATTCTTCTTAGATTTGTTATAGCAAGGTCAAGCAGATAAATAAACTGATACCACATTTTTTTCATTCATTTGATGAATGGTTGTGCTTGTGAAAGTGTACAGTCGTTGCTGTTCTTGTATCAATTCTTGAGAACACATGGTTTTTTGGATATCAGGTCGTTCCTTGTCAAATAGTGTAATCAATCTCGGCATCCAGGATCAATATGCAGAGGCCCTAAGCCAACTTGGATTTGAGTTTGAAGTTGTGGCTGAGCAGGTGTTATTAATGTTTTTAATTTAATCTTTTTGTATTTCCCAGTCTACTGTTGTAGATTTGCTATCTCAGTGAGAATTCCATGTGGTTATCGTTATCCCTTAATATACATGTATGTGACATCCCTGACCAGGAAGGAGATGCAGCCTTAGGGAATGGTGGCCTTGCTCGTCTTTCAGCATGCCAAATGGATTCTTTGGCAACTTTGGATTATCCTGCATGGGGGTATGGTGTGACCTTCATATTTATTGTAAAAATTTTCTAGCAGGTTTGAAACAGTAATGTTTTCACCATACTGTTTTTAATTTTTTTAATGAAGATTCTAATTGTAGATACAGGCTGTCAGCTGTGAAATTGGCCTTATAAGCTTGGACATCTAATACTTAGTTTTTTTTGGCCATATTTAGTTGTGATGATGCCCCACTAGTGTGTTTGGACAGGGAATTTTAAGACGTTAATTTGTTTTTATAGAACGCTTGAAATGCTTTATGACAAAATATGTATTTTGGTAAGGAATTTCAAAAGAAATTGAAATTCTAAAATTTTAAGAAAGTAACTGGATTGCTCAAAACTAGAAAATTTTTGCACCTAAAAAGTAAGATTTTTAAATTCTTAAATTCATGTGTCTTCCCTTCATATTTTTTCTTTAACTTGATTTTGGTCGGGGCATCATCGATTTGACTAAGAATAAGAAATTGTTGGGAGTGCTATTTTTAGGTTGATGTCGACTATTTTTTTCTATTCATATGGATGAGTTAATTTTTTTTATTTATATTGTTAGGATTACTTGTGAACCACTTTTATTTCTCACTTGAGGCAATGTTTTCTCCACCAATGTTGGGGAGGTTGTTTTTGTGGATGCGACTACATTTCTTTGATTGACGTGTCTATGGTGTTTTTTTTTTTTTTTTTTTTTTTTTGTTTTTTTTTTTTTTTTTTTTTTTTTTTTTTTTTTTTTTTTTTTTTTTTTTGTTTTTTTTTTTTTTTTTTTTCTTTTTTTTTTTTTTTTTTTTTTTTTTTTTGTTTTTTTTTTTTTTTTTTTTTTTTCTGTCAATGTTTGCATTAATTATGTTTTCTATCATTGAGGCTAATGTTATTCTTTGTCCATAGTTTGTTAGAATTCTTTTTTCTAATGATGATCCAGAGAACTTTTGGCCAACATTAACTAGGATTTCTTTTGTCAATGGTGGCTGGGGGAATTTTTCAACAAACATCACTTGAAAATTCAGAAAAGAAACCCAAACCAACAGTTTCGTAATAATAATCTCAATCAATGTTAGTCTAAATAATTGTGGTTGACATAAACTAAACAATCTTGGTCGATGTCAATGAAGAAAACCTTTATCAATATTAGTTGAAAAAATCTTGACGAAGTTGGACCAAAAAATAAGATCAACCAAAATTGACTAGCAAATATCATCAATATTGATATTTTTTAATTATTAGCAATTATTTGACATCTAAATAATTTTGGCATTTGGTGATAATTGAAATACTTTATCCAAACCAGAAAATTAAAACTCAATAAATTTGAATTCCCTTATTCAAACAAAACATTTAGAAAATCAAATAATTTAAAATGAGATTAATTTAAATTCAATGCATTTATTGTAAAATTTCATATCCAACACAGGGCAAAGGTTTTCCAAGTCTCAACATTTTCTTCATTCGTGTGTAGCTATCGCTAAATAAGAATGAATTTGTGTCTCAATAACTCAGTGCCTACATTGTAGTTCACTTTCTGAGTGTCTTGTCCTAAAACTATGAATTTGGAAGTTATTGTATTTACTGTCAACAATACTTTTTACCAATCTCTGTGCTAACTGTGGCTATGGAACCTTGAGTACCATAAAAGTTTACATCCTATGGATCAGTTAATTTTGGAGTGTTATTCTTATACTTGTTTCAAGTTCCAACGTACTTGATGATTCTGGGACGGTGCAGAAAAGAGAAGTATACATATTTTTCTCTTTGTTGTATGGAAAACAAATATGCTGTCAGCTGAGTTTGTGGGCTTGATCTTCACTATGCAGATACGGGCTGCGATACGAATATGGGTTGTTTCGTCAGGTCATAGTGGATGGCTTTCAACATGAGCAGCCTGATTATTGGCTGAACTTTGGAAATCCTTGGGAGATAGAGCGGATTCATGTAACATATGAAGTGAAGGTTTGCCCAGCTTCCATCTTTTATGCCTTTTTGAATCATTTTATGGTTTCTGTTCATATTATTGCCTTTCTTTCACTTTATCACCTCAAAATTACAAACTGACTGCAACTCTTTGTTATACTGGATGGATTAGTTCTATGGGACTGTTGAAGAGGTTGATATGAATGGAGAAAAACATCGAGTTTGGGTCCCTGGAGAGACGGTAAGAATTATTTTTAATTTGGTTTGTATTGACACTTCTTTCTAATATTTTAGATTTATGTCCTACTGCTGTCTGTGTTACATTTCTTTTAGGCTCTTGGAAGGTGTATAATGTTGATGACAAACTTGTTCTTTTTAAACTACAGGTTGAAGCTGTGGCTTATGACAACCCAATACCTGGTTACGGGACAAGAAATACCCTCAACCTTCGACTATGGGCTGCTAAACCTAGTAATAAATTTGATTTGGTAATTATTTTCTTATGAATAAGCATCTGCTCCAAATTTTTGAATAAGTTATAGGCATGATGGTATCATAATATAGGTTTAAACAGATAAAAAAAAAAAAAAAACTAAGTGTGGTCATGCAGCTTTTACAATAAATTATTCAATTTAGGTCATTAATTAAATATGGTCATACCTTTTCTGAGACTGACCAAGCATAGAATAAGATGAAAAGTGGTCTGCTGCAGTTCATTATTCTCTATATAGTTTGGCATATCTTTTTCTTTATTTGGGCTTAGGGTGAACTACTGAACCCTTTTTTCCTATTGTTTTTGTAGGAGGCTTATAACACTGGAGACTACATTAATTCTGTTGTTAACAGACAAAGGGCTGAAACTATAAGTAATGTTTTGTACCCTGATGACCGTAATCATCAGGTATGCCTTTATTATTACTTTTAAGTTCTGATGTAGTTGTTGCTTTTAACTGTTCAGAACTTGTACGCGGTCTCTGTTATTGATAATAAAAAGCTAGCAGTGCCATATGTTTGGTTGTTGGTTTATGATTGTAAGAAACAGAGACACCAATATTGATTTCATTTAAGATTACTTACTATAGTTTCATTGATTCCTCATTGTATTAGATGCTTTATGTATAAGTCTTTACTTAGTAGGTTCTTGCACTGATCTTTCTGTGTCTTGTGTAGTTGTTTTAAAATGATCTTTTATATTGAAAATTATCTCTTTTTTATTGACTTAACATATTTCTTTATAGAATTTATTATCTGCAAAAGTTTATTGTGAAAGCTCACTGAAGGAACTTGGTGCCAATTGTTGAACTAACAAATGATTTTTTGTTTTTTTTTTTCATCTTCTGCTTTTGTTCTCAGTTTTCATTCGTCAATGTGTAGTGCTGTGCATTATTTATGTTTCTCAAGCTTTCAGTACAAGATTCCACACATTCTATTTTAGCTTCTTTTAGTAGTCTCCCACCCAAGATTCACTGTTTTGTTTTGTTTGGCATACCAGCTGGTTACGTTGGGAAGTTTATTAAGTCACTTGGATTTTTCATGAATGTGATAAATTATGGTTTCGTAATCATTTTGCCCCATTCTAAAAGATGAGGAGTATTCAACCCCTCGTATCACATTACAACTGAGTAGTGGCGGATCCAAGAACCCAGACTAGTGACGACAAATAGTATAATTACACATTCCTACATTAACAACATATGGGTCTGTCGCTTGGTTGTAGGGTCAATATTACAAATTTGGGGTGATAAAACATAAAAATTTAATATATTTAATTGTAATCTTACAAAATTGAGGAGATGTAATCGCCCACCCTTACTTTTTAGTGTATTTTTCAGGGGAAGGAGCTGAGATTGAAGCAACAATATTTCTTTGTCTCGGCATCTTTGCAAGATATCATCCGAAGGTTCAAAGAAGCACATAATAACTTTGATGAGTTGCCAGATAAGGTCTGTCAAATATTTTGTACTTGAACATTTGGCTGTTATTTGGTATGGTGATTACTAATCACTATTGCAATAGTATCATTAATACGTAGTGTACATATTTTTTAAATGGTTCTCTTTCATATGGTGAGAAGGATCTCAAAATCAATTGACCATTTAAAGTTCCAGGTTATCCCATGGTTCTAGACGACACTTCCTTTTTTTATTTAATTATTCATTTGGTCCCTGCAGTTTTAATTTTTTTTCTTGGTTCCTACACTTAAAAAAGTTCCTTTTAGTCTCTACACAATTTTTAATCTCTTTTTGTCCTTGCTGTGGGAACTAAAAGGGATTAAAATGATGTGTTAGGACTAAAAGAGATTAAAAATGGTAAGTGTGGGACTAAAAGGGAATGTTTTAAGTACAAGTACTTAAAGGAAGTTTTTTTTTTTTTTTTTTTTTTTTTTTGTAACTATAGCAACGAAATGAGTAATTAAACCTTTTTTGTTGTTGTAGTGATTTTATTCCATTAGGATTGAGGGAGTTTTCAGGTTATCCCAGGTTAGAAATGGGTTCTTTAGAGCTTTTAGGGAGGGAGACATGAAAATCAGAGAAAGAAAAGGAAAAAGAATGCTTTGGCAGAGTCCAGTGTTTACTGAATTTCAAAGATCTAAGGAGAGGGTTCTCCTTCCAAGGGTTTCCTTTTCATAAATGGTTTGCTAATGCTCAGTTCCCACATGATAACAAACAAAACTCCCACTCTTCTCCCGACATCCTATTCAAAGCTCCTATCTCTACAACTTCATCTGCTAACTATTCTATATGACTATCCTAAATAACCATTCCAGCATACCAGATTTCCATCTGTTGCTTCAGTATATGTGAAAGTGGACACGAGTTAAACTTATTTTATGCATTAGATTATCACTGGTGACATAATTATTTTCTCACTACTGTTTTGCAACTTATGTTCTTCCCTTCCTATATTAGGTTGCCCTCCATCTAAATGACACCCATCCGTCCCTTTCAATTGCTGAAATTATGCGAATATTAGTAGATGAAGAACATCTGGGCTGGAATAAAGCATGGGACATTGCATGCAAAGTTTTCTCTTTTACAACTCACACAGTTGTAGCTGAAGGACTAGAGAAAATCCCTGTTGATCTGCTTAGCAGCCTTCTCCCTCGTCATTTACAAGTATGTTCATCAAGACATTCTTTGAGTTTCTGTATTTTTTGTAGTATTTTACCTTACATATATATTTCACCAGCAAATTAAATGACAGCAAACAGGTATGTTTGATTCTTTTTTCACCTTTTATGTTTGGTTAAAGCATGGGAACATTTGACTGCATGGTCCACTTCTTTTTCTAGGGAGTTTTCCATGTTAAACCATAAATTTCAGTAATTTGGAATGGACATGTTGATGAATCTAAATTTTGTTTTGTTCTTGTTCTCATAAAAATACTTCCTTTTTTCTTAATTTTTTTATTGTAATATGATTATATTTACAAATATTTTAAATGCTCTTTCAGATTTTATATGAAATAAATTTTAATTTTATGGAGGAGTTGAAGAAAAAGATTGGTTTAGATTACAACCGTCTGTCCCGGATGTCAATTGTTGAAGAAGGTGCTGTAAAGGTATTCTAGAACAACTTGTCAATGATTAATCTGGTAAATTTGGTAGGCTACAATTTCTTTCTGCACGTGGTTATCTTTTGTATGCAAAATATTTTAAGTTATTCAATTTAACTATCAGATAACGTCTAGTGTTGTATATTAATTCTTAAAATAAAAACTTAATGAACGAGTGAAATCCAGTGGCTTGGTTACAAATATGATATTATACAAGGATTAAACTACCCACAAATCTGCTGTAACATGACTAGGCTGCCATATTCAGCCTTAGTGCTGGTCTGGAAAAAACTTGTTACTTATGGGACCACCATGAAATAAGGTTTGGACCAAAGTAGACAGCTGCTCCTGATTTGGACTTGCATTCATCAGGTACACTGCCCCGTTAGCATCACAAAATGCCTTTAATGAGAAGGACTGATCTAGAGATGAGGGAACAAACTGTAAATCACACTGTACGTACCTCTTTAACTACCTTAGGATCCATTTAACTGCAATCCAATGTGACTGCAGGGGATTTGCATTAAATTGGAAAGCCTTGTTGACTGCAAAACCTATATCGGTCTAGTGATGTTCACTTATTGTGTAGTCCACCATCCCCTGACCAGTACATAGGTGGATCCAGCAGCAAACTTCGACAATTTAAGCCAGTTGCCATTGGAGGGGAATAGACTTGGCTTCAAGCATATTGGTTTTGCTCAAAAGGTCCTTGCTATACTTGCTTTGAGTGAGCAAGAGGGTACCATCAGGTTGCCTTTAGACTTCGATGTGCTGAAAATAATCAAGATGGCCCAAGTCACCTATTGTGAGACTAAAAAAGAAGGAACTATGCTAACCAATTCTAAGTGTTAACAAGGAAATAAGGAAACTAATTCTAGAAGATAATCTTAGATATCTTCATATATTTTAACATGTAGCTTGGAGTCGATTGTTACCACCCTTATCCATTCCGCTTTGGTTGTGCCACTTCCTTAAGGCATTTTCAGTTAGTAGTCATTCTTACCTCGAGGTGCCCCACTTGTCTCTCTAAAAGTTGCGTTCATTAACTAGCTATACAGCTTTAATCCATGATTCATACCATCCTTAATATTTTCATATTTATAAACTCCTGAATGCACATAAAGTTTAGATTCAATTCAGCAACCATTTAGGCATTGAGTTAAAATGACTGCAGTGCATGTGAGTCCTGATTTAGATGGCATACAAATGAAGAGCATCTGTAAGAAATATGTGAGTTAGGAGAGGAGTTTTGTGGTAATCACGATCATACAATACAACTTAGGGATGTCTTTTTCCTTATAAGCTATTGCACTGCTTCTGTATTCTTGTGCACTGTGGGATAGTAATTCCGGCATATTGAAACATTGTTTCCAAATTCAAAGAAATTTGTAATTGCGGTGCTTCTTTTCTTGATATGTTATTCAAGGAAGGGTTTGTTTAATGTATAGTTTTTGTGATTATGTATTGCATTTCCAGAACATTCGGATGGCCAACTTGTCAATTGTTGGCTCCCATATTGTGAATGGTGTTTCAAAATTACATTTAGATACACTGAAAAGGACAACATTTAAGGTATGAATTAATTGTGCCAAATCACTTCACTGTTCTTATCACCTTGGCTGATTGTGAAATCATAAAGCAATAAATTACTGGTTTGACTTTGCAGGACTTCTATGAGCTGTGGCCTGAAAAATTTCAATTTAAGACAAATGGCGTAACCCAGGTAGAAAATCAGTTCCTATTAAGGTGTATATATATGCAACTGTTGTTCTCCTGCTATGAATGTATAGTTATATGAAATGACTCATGTGGCTTACTCTAGAATGGGGTTGTATATGTTGGAAAAGTTATCTTTCTATATATAGAATTGTTATCTGTGACTATAAAGGCTGTCAATACTCAATTGAAATACACAAATCTAGTTTTTGCTAAATGAAATTTTGTTACCTCCTTTGTGAGTACCATTGTCGGGAGACTTGTTTGTATCTTGATTACTTCTTAAATAGTGTTGTCCATTAACCAAGTAAGTTTAAGATGCTTCTCTTACAATTATTTGTTCATATTTCTCCGGAGTAAATTTTGTTTGTGGTTCTTGACAATTGCAACTATTCTTCATTAAAAAAATGTGTGATTATGTGTGCACTGTGCAACAACTAATAAGTCAATGAATTGATATTTTATCAGCGTCGGTGGATTGTGGTGAGCAATCCCAGTTTATGTGCTCTTATATCAAAGTGGTTAGGAACTGAAGCCTGGATACGTAATGCTGACCTTCTGACAGGATTGAGAGATCATGTTGACAATACTAATTTCCATCAAGAATGGAAAATGGTAATTTTTCAAGTTTTATCTTTTACTTATTATATGGCACAGCAGAATTCCAATACGATACGTCATCCATTCCACCACAGGAAAATCATCTTTTGAAATTGTTTGTCAACATCCCCATCTGTTTGCGATTTTTACTTGGAGAAACCCATGTTGATTCTGTGTCTACAGTACAGTTAGTTAACAACCCTTTGTCAGCTCAAATCCCACTTGCAGCTTGCACAAAACAATGAAGAAATATGCTATTGTTCGCCATCGTCTTGTTACTTATGCTGAGGGTGATTAGGTCTATGCTAACTTCGACCCAATAGGCAGCAATCTGTTGCCTGACAGATTAACCCGTAGTTGTCTCCTCGATCCTCTTGCCGTTTCCAGGTTCTCTCTCAAGGTGGGGAGGTTGCTTACAAGCTCCAATTGCCAAGTTCTGCCTGCTCTTACCTGGTCTTCCTTCTTTATCACTTAAATGATCTCTGAAGAGTGGCTCTGTTGTGAGTATCCTCCCTTCTGGATTGGAGATTGAAGAATCCGAAACCCCTTGTCCGGAGGCTGTGCTAGCCAACCCTGAAGGTAGGCATCAGGAAGCCACCTAATTGAATGGCTCATCCTTTGGAAGTCTTAACCAGTAGAGGAGGAAACCAGGGAGACAGCTGCTTCCATCCAGGAAAAATTCCCCTATTTCTGCCATTAAGGACAGGGCAGCTTCTATGCTATAGTGGGTCGAACTGATAGGAAATTAACTTCTAAGTGGATTAAGCGTTTTAAGGTGTATCCAGGAAGGCCCAAAACAGTAGGGGAGGGACCTACTAACCAATATATTTCTCTGAGGGGAGATACTGGAAGTTAGTTAGAAGAGAGGAAATGTTACAGAGGAGGAGATTTTGAATGGGAATTGGGAGAAAAGAGAACCTTTCTCTGTCTTAGGGGAGCATTTCTCTCATTACTCTTTTGTGCACTCTCTTCTGTTCTCCCTATTTCTTCCTACTTTGCAGGGGATTAATATCCAATACGCATCATATGATCTGCTTGATATCTCTTTCTATCCTTTTGATATTGTAGGTTAAAAAGGTCAATAAAATGAGGCTTGCTGAATACATTGAAGCAATGAGTGGTGTGAAGGTTTAAGTGACAGTTTTACCTGAACTTTTCTTTTCTTTTTCATTTCTACAATAGAAGTTATTTTTTCCTATGTATTTCACAATTGCAGGTCAGTTTGGATGCAATGTTTGATGTTCAGGTGAAGCGGATACATGAATACAAAAGACAATTGCTTAATATACTTGGAATAATCCATAGATATGATTGTCTCAAGGTAAATGTGTGTTCCCTTGGTGCTAGAGGATCTTATAAATAAATAAATAATAATTTCAAAGAGCCAAATATTTTTTTTCCGTTAAAATAAAAACATGTTTCTTTGGAATGAAAATCTTTTTTCACTATTTAATATGCTCTTTGTTCTTTCTGCACTTGAGCAAGAAATTTATTAGCTTATTAGCACCTACAATCTGATATTCTTTATGATTTAAATTCCTAAATTGCCTACATACAAACTGATCATACACTCATACATACTGATCATCACTTTCCACTTGGAGTTATACTGAGACGTCAACTATTTTATTTTTTCATTTATTCCTTACTTTCTTGCAGAATATGGACAAGAATGACCGGACGAAAGTTGTACCTCGCGTTTGCATAATTGGTGGGAAAGCCGCTCCTGGTTATGAAATTGCTAAGAAGATTATCAAGCTTTGTCATTCTGTGGCAGAAAAAATCAATAATGACACTGATATCGGAGATCTTCTGAAATTGGTAATTTTCTAGTTACTACAGTTCATTTGTGATTATTTTTTGTTATCCTTGTTCTTTCGTTTTGTTAGCCTTGTTCTTTCGTTTTGTTAGCATTTCTCTCTATATAGTACAACTCAAGATGGACCTGTTAAGTATACTGTATTTTTGTTGGAACATCTCTTGTTGATCCAGTCTCTTTATTATTTTTGTAGGTTTTCATCCCTGATTATAATGTCTCTGTTGCTGAATTGGTAATACCAGGGGCTGACCTTTCTCAACATTTAAGGTCTCCTAATTTAGCGTTCATTGTAGTTCCCTTTTTATTTTTTATTCTCATAATATATTAGCCTTCCGCCTCATTTCTCATTTTGATATTTGCCATGCTCACAATGATCAAGAACGAGTACTAATTTTCAAATAAAAGAGAGATGGAGAATGATGCAGGACCACGTAGTGGGGATACTATACAGATAGAATAGCTATTTTGAAGGATGCATCTTTTGATGGGGTTGAATTTAATTTATAACCAGTATATTGCAGTCAGTTTGAGCAAGAACCTGTATAGTCCACCCATTGTTTCGAAACTGGGCATGGTCTTCATATTCTGTCTGATTTTTATGCATTTGATGTTTATTGATGACAACATGAGGAAACACAGAACAACATAGGGCAAGAAGTTGATTCAGCACTACTTTTTTATTTCTGCTCTGTTCTTTGGTGGTTGATACACACAGCACAAGCAATTTTAGAGTTGGAGCAGGGGGTTGTGCTGGGTATGAGTTAGATACGATATGAGCCCACTCGGGCTTGCTAGTTTCTTCCCATTGTTTTGATGCTTACAAGAAAAATATCTTCTATTTTTTGGCTTAAAGATATTTAGACATCCGCTTCCTCTTTTGTTTTATCATGTCTCATCATTTTTTAAACCAAGCACGGAACAAAGTATTTTTCTGCTATTCAATCCTTCATCATTTAGCAAATCCAACTGGCCTTCGAGGTTTTTGTAATATTGTATTAATATATTCACTCGCATACCAAATGACACATTAGGCTGTGTGCTAGCCAATCTTATTCTTACTCAATGTTGTGCAATTTACATTTTCCATAATTCACCCTGCCTCCCCTCCCATTTTTTCAAATTTAGTTGAGAATGCAATAAAATTTTCTTACATATTGACAGCAATAATTATCTTGTAGCACTGCAGGACATGAAGCTTCAGGAACTGGGAGCATGAAATTTTTGATGAATGGGTGTTTACTTTTAGCTACGGCAGATGGATCTACGATAGAAATAATTGAAGAAATAGGGTCAGATAACTTGGTGAGGGATAACATACATGATGTTTGCATATTTCTCAACATATTCAAATAGTCCTCTTAAGAAAATTAGGGAAGGTTCTTTAATTTAGGAATCAAGTTGCTTTGGCATATTTCCTAAGTTCTTTTTATCTATAATTTTCTGTCTGTAACTCTGCTTGGGAGATGTGCTGATCTGTAATCACCCTGCTTCGTAGAAGGGATAGAATATTGTAGTTGGCTTGACTGGACTCAGCCCTGGCTTCGTGATTGCCTGTCTAAAATTGCTCAAAGAGGAAAATAATTTCATGCTTGCGTTTTATGAATAATTGTAATATATCATAATAATGGAGGCTTTCTTTGATCATTTTTGGAGACTTAAGTTAATAACTCGTGTAACAGCATCAATTCAAAATGTTTACACTTGTTTCAGTTTCTCTTTGGTGCAAAAGTGCAAGAAGTTGCAGAACTGCGTGAAAAAGGATCTACTTTAAAAGTACCTCTACAATTTGCTCGCGTGTTAAGGTAAATAAATTGGTACATAACTTCCATCTTTAACATTGATATTAACAATTGCAGATAAAATTTCTGATCATGGTTCAATTGTTGTTTTGTTAACTATTAATATATTACTCTATGACTAAAATTATGCAATGTTACTCTTAATTGTTCGTTTTTTTCCGTATGCGTAACTGCTGTTAATATCATAATCATAACATCAGGATGGTTCGAGATGGATATTTTGGTCATAAAGAGTACTTCAAATCCTTATGTGACACGGTGGAAATCGGTAAAGATTTCTATCTCCTTGGCCCTGATTTTGGGAGTTACCTCGAGGCACAGGTACTTTCATTTTGCATTTTTTTTAGTATCCAAATCATTTATATTACCATCATTTTTTATTTAATATTAGAATTTAACCTTGATTAAATATGATAACAGGCTGCTGCAGATAAAGCATTTGTTGAACCAGAAAAGTGGATCAAGATGAGTATCCTTAGCGTTGCTGGTTCTGGGAGATTTAGCAGTGACAGGACCATTCAAGAGTATGCAGAGAGGACATGGAAAATTGATCCAAGCCGATGCCCTCTCTGATCACTGATGTACCACTAGACGAAGCTAACAATAATTAATAATTGGTGATCATCTGTGTTTATAGACTAAAGTGTTTATTACGTGTTTTAGTTTTATTTGGGAGGGGCCAAATGAAACCAGACATTGAAATTCCCTTTTATTTTATAACCAAAAACTCAAGAACGTAACTTTTCATGCGCCTTGATATTTTAAGTGTAGAAAGAAATGTCTTTTACTATACCATGTACCTGGTTGCTTCTTCCTGCAACTCATTACTTTTCTTCATGCACCTCCATAATTTAAATATATTCCATAATTGGAAAAATATCAAAATATATTTCTAAAATTTGTATTTTGGATTATATACTCTGAAATATATATTTTTTTATTCTAGATTGTTCAACTCAGATTTCAAAAATAAATTTTGTATTGTAAATTTATTTTGAATTGTATAACTTTTTTTTGCTATGCAATACACAATTTAAAATATAAACTTTTTTATTTTGGATTATATAATTTTGAATGCAATTTTTTTTATTATTTTGAATTGAACAATTCAAAATATGATAAGGCAAAGATGGGTGTGGTGAAAAGATGAAGAAAATGAAGAGATTAAAATTTTTACTTACCATAGAGGAAGAAAGTATGGAGATGCAGGTTGAAGCACCCCCATGTAGCTTGGAAATGAAAAATTGAAAATCCATGTCCTAGCTAGGATTGCTTTTGGATGTCGATCCAGCTGAACTAGATGACAAACATTCCAGAGCTGAGTTTCTTTAACCTTGAGTCATTAAATGCCTGCATTCCATTGTGATAATTATAAAATTAAGCATCAGTAAGTAGTTGTCAATTATATCTGTATCACAATTAACTACGATAAATCTAATTTTGAAAATATTATAATTTACAAAAGAATGTATATTATCTCACCATATATAGTAAGCGTAACTAATCTAAAATTATCTACTTTATTTGCACAATAGATATTTGTTCAAGAATATTTCACATTGATGGTTAAATAATAAAATATAAGAAAGTAGAAATATAATTAAATAATATATATATATATATATATATATATATATATATATATATATATCAAATATAATTTTATTGTAAAATTAAATTAAACTTAAATTTCACTTATGCTTGAAAGAAATACTTTTTCATAAACAATTATTCAAGTAAAAAAGGTGCTTGTTTAAGTTTTATATTCAACTGAAAAATAACAACTTTTTAAAGTTTTTTATAGAGTTCATCTTATAAATGGTCATTTTATTTGCATTTAAAAAATGGAAATATCTTTGCATATTCACATTTTATTTAAAACTTATATGAAAAACTAATGCTTGCTTTAATTTGTTGCATAATGACTTTTAAATTTATTTTTAGAGTAAATGACGAATTTAATTTAAAAAATTACTTTAATCTGTATATTTAAATTAGTTAAAAAAGTGAGGGATGGATTAAAGTTATTGAGATTTTGTAAATTTCAATAATTATAGAAATTAAGAAGAGAAGAGAAGAGAAGCAGCTTCACTGCATCACTATGGCGTTGGCGCTGCCATACCTTCTTCTTCTTCTTCTTCTTCACGCTTCGCTTTCGGTTTCTGCCCAACCAATCCAACACGAAATCAACCAAATCAATGTCAAAATCTCGCACTTAGGTGATTTTCAGTCAACTTTCTACTTCATCTTATCTACATCACTATCGGTCTTATATTTGCTTCTATTATGCGTATCGGTGGCCATTTTATGCTTCTTTTTGCACTTCATTTTGAGGAATAATTTCAATGCAGAATCGGTTATCGAAGAAACCAATAAAAGATTAAAGGAAAGTGACGTGTACCTGGAGGAGTGTGATAAGCGAATCAATGAATTGTCGGAACAAATTCACCATCTGCAATCTACTCTCTCTACAATGAAGGTTTGTCTTACATTCTCTAGAATGGGGGAAAAAGAACAAAGCATTCATTATCTTATTAATAGATTACAGATCTTTTGCTAGAGCTGCTTATTCACTTAATTTGACCTTATTCATCCAATGAATGTCACCAAGTCAAGTTCCTCTTTGTTCTTTGCTTTCATAGTTTATTAATGGTTATTTTGGTCGGATAATCGAAAATATATGATTAAATGTATTCATCATATCGATGCCTACTTATTTGTTATTTGTTTTTTATATTTGAAAACCATGTGTTGTTCTTCTTGCAGGCTGATTCATTGCTTGTCGAGAGACAGAATAAAGCTCTGGAGGAAGAGGTATTTTCGTCAATCCAAGGCTCCTGTGGCTCTACTACTATGCTCCCTCCCCACTCCCTCTCTTAGTTCTCTTGGTTGTTTATAGGCGAAGATAATTTATTGCATTTATTCATGGATTTAATTGAAAGTTCCACTGATTTGAGAAATAGAATTGAAAATGCATAGGTACAACTTCTTTGGCATACCTTGAGAAGGAACAACTTTGATCTTCATATTTTGAAATCTAAAGTTCAAGAGACTGAGGAGAGACTAGAGGAGCTTACTTCAAAAGTTGGAAAGGTTTGTGCATTATGCTATCATTTATTATGATTTATGTTCTATTTTATTTTATTTCATGTATGATTTGTCCTATTTTACATCTTCTGTTCTAGTGGTTAATAACTTAATGTGGTCCATTCAGTGAGACTTCTTTCTTGTGAACATAAAGAAATGAAAGATTTCCCAGCAGTTGGTAACTATTCACTATATTTTATCCTTAATAGTCACCGAATCGTATATTTAAAGACATATATATAGCCACGAAATTTTGCACATACAAAAGAACTGTAGAGTGTGGATGCCTGGAAAAGGCCTTAGTATTGAGGACAACTGCAAATATTCTATAGAGGAAGTCAATTTATTTTTCTGAGATTCTTGATCATTCATTATTGTAAGATACTATTGTCATTTCTTCAAAATTAATTTGGTTTCGCGGACTTATACATTGTATTATTTTCTCATAGGGAATTTATGTTGCATGTTGTTAATTCTCTATTATTTTGGTGGGAATTTCAAGCTCAAGAGTCTAATGATGACCAAAAGGGAAAACGGTGGCTTGAGCTTAAATTAACTACATGGTAGTGTAAATTGAGGTTTTAACTTGACCTTTTCTAGTGAACTGCCAAGTAGTAAGCTCTTTAGTGTGGGTATTAGGGCCCAACCCCAATGGGTTGGGGTTTGGATGATATACCTCATAGGAATCGGAGGCGCCTAAGAAAGATAGTAGCTAGCTATCATTTAGGCAGTTAGATGACTCAAACAGTTACTGGAGGTTGGGCAGTTAAATAGGGGACTCACTGTTCTTAAAGTTAGATTGATTTTCTGATAATTGAATGACATGACAGAACCATCTTTGGTTTTAAGGGGAAACCCTTGGAGAGACACTCCCTTTTGTTTGCAAAACTCTCGCCATTCTGCCAGTTCTCTAATCTCTTTCTGTAATCTCCTTGTATCTCGGATCCTAAGTCCTGACAGTCTGGTACTGGTCAACATGATACATCAAATTGAAGTATGTGGCACGAAAGTCAGTTTTGGAAAACATATAGTCAGTTCTAATTCAAAGTATAATATATTTTAGCTACAAATTTCAGCTTATATAATGTTCATTATGTATTTGCATATTTCATTTGCAGTTTAACATTTTACTATACATTAATGAGACTAAGTTGCAATAGATTATAGATCCTAGCATTAGTTGAGGTTATTCATCTTTTCCATTTCAGATGGATGCCATTGTGAATGAACAGTGGATTAAAGTTCAGCATCTTGAACAGGCTCTTCACGTTACCAGAGTATATACAGTTCATTTTCTAGTTTATATGTTTTGGGAAACCTTAGCTGGATTACATCATTTGTTTTTTGAGCTTTTCATTTATTTTCTATTTGCACACTTGTGTGTGTATGTGCAAAGGTGAGGACTCTAAAGGCTCGAAGGCTAACAAGCGTTACAAGATGTACATTCTTGAAGGTAAGTTTTAAATGTTTTGAATATCTGGTATGACCGCTTCAGACTAAACTTTAAATATACAGATAATTAACACTTTATCAAGTCTGCAATGGTATTGAGTACAACCGACCAGGGTGGTATTTCTTGTTTAAAGATGTGAGAAATTGCTAAAGCTTCCTAGAAGCACATTTATATTCGACTGGCCATCATTTCTTATCTCCCTTTCTTTATCATTGTTTGTTCCGTAGTTTTTCAACATCATTCTTGATGATCTTCGGGCACTTGATTCACTTGTATTTGGCGAGAGGACGGCAGTCAGTTCACTCATCTCACAGGCTATGGATAAGTTGAAGAGATGCTTTTCACTGACCAAAATGTATCACCATCAGGTCTGCATGAAAACTTATACAAGCTTTTAGTTAATAATATTAGATAGATATTTCAAATTTGTTGATGAAAATGGTTTTTTATTCTTTTATGGGGATGAGAAGTTCATTCTCCATACAAACGTGATATTTGAAGCTTTGTTATCACGTTGTTTGTTTATCATACTGCTGTTCCGGCATGTGCATTCTGAATTTCAAATTTTTGAACTTCAATTTTTTTGTGTAATGTGTGTCTGTGGGGTGAAGCCTGTAGAGTTTTTATTGTCTACCATTTTATGGCTTTCCTCATTCTAGAAATTAAATTTCTAAGTCGCTGCAAAACTTTTAACATGTGTAGCTTCAAGGTTATATCAAAGATCAGATGAAGAGAAATGAATTGTCTGCATCCCTTGCAAATGATGAATTGGTCTTCTTCCTGGTATGCTTAAAGCTTTCAGTTTACTTATCAAGTACAAAACTAAGATTAATAAATTCTAGGGTTTCAGAAGTTCTTTATAAGGTATGCAATTCTTTGACCAATGTTACATGTTTTCAGGCTTCTGCTCTAATCGTCTTTCCATTAATGAGTGCTTGGATGTTGCTCTCTTCGTAATTGCCATGCTGGCAAGGGTTTTCTTTTTAACTGAACAGGAATACTTCTTTCTACAGCGACAGCTGACAACTTTCTTCCAACACTTTTCTCCTCTACAATGCTACTCAGTGATGGTAGATTAATGTCGTTTTGATATTGAATCAGTGTATGGTTGCAAATAGCAGAGAATAGTAGTATTTCATGCAACTTTATTTCTTGTACATATCCCTCTGGAAAGTAAATCTAGAGAGGTGGATGGATTACCTGTATTTCTAAATACAACTAGTAAGGAAAGTCATGTCAAATCAACAAACAAATGAAGCAAAGTTACAGTGAATAGCTTTAGTATGGGTGTATTTTTAACTTTACGTTAGATTTTCTTTAAAATTATGTTGAAATACCGAATATTATAATCTTATGTAATTTTTCACAAAATTGATTTTATGTTGAAGAATTACTTCTGGAGTGAAACAACTTTACATGATTTTTATATTAGATGAATTTTTTTTAATTGAATGATCTAATTAATTTGTCTTTATAATAAAACATTCGAATATAAATTACATTACGTCAATTTTAATAATTATACAATGTATATTGAAATATCTCTTTTCTAAAATCAAATTCTCTATTTCTTTACATTATATATGTATTAATTCCCCTCTTTCGTTAGATTTTATATATATATATATATATATATATATATATATATATATATATATATATATATATATATATTTTTATATATTTTTTTTT
>Ga0209489_104785_pt1 | contig 24498 bp, 24 predicted proteins | sample SiratrowhiteBW_FD_187527 | JGI IMG/M metagenome (GOLD analysis project Ga0209489, IMG submission 187527) | Root nodule microbial communities of legume samples collected from California, USA - Siratro white BW (SPAdes) (version 2) | ecosystem: Host-associated > Plants > Roots > Nodule | place...
TTTTTTTTTTTTTTTTTTTTTTTTTTTTTTTTTTTTTTTTTTTTTTTTTTATATGTACATATGGGAATAATAAGTTTGTGTGGGAGTTTTCCCTTTCAATAATTTAGGCTTAATAAACTCTTTCATTCATAACATAAGAGCATTTTAGTTTTAATTTATATTATATTTTTATTTAATTCTTATCTTTCTTAAATTATATTTTTCTTTGTTTGTTTCAGATTCTAGGACGAAAATGATCAACTCGATTTTCATTTGTTAAAAAAAAGATGGCATGTAAATATAACTCGTGACTAAATAAAAAGGGATGTATACGTAGGTACTGAACAGATATTTTATTTGCATAGACTACAATAAAGAAATGATATATTTTTCGAACAAAAATATAAAATAAAATATGGATAAGTACGGAAAACAATATCTATAAAGATGAAAAAGCAAAAAATAATGTATTTACGAAAAAATGGAATTAAAGTAACATTTTTATTAATATATTTAAAAAAATTTATATTAAATTTTATTGATAATTGTTTAATATTGTATTTGTGCTTATTAAAATAATTAGTTTAGAATATTGTTAAATTCTTCATTTTTAACATTAAATTATGTTATCAATTTTATTATTTATTATTATTATTATTAAAAGTTCATGATAGTCAACTAATACAAACTTTCTTCTAATTGTTTGTAATTATAAGTTTTTACTAATATAACATTATTATAAGTGAATAGACATTTTAGAAAAAAACTACTAAAACATTATCAGAACTCAATAACTTCTAATAATTGAAAATATAATGAAACGTCAAGTTTGAAAGAGGAATTTTATAGTTACAAGATATTATGTGAGTTCATACAATAATTTATATTCGTTGCAATTATTTTAAAAAATATTTATAAGAATAATGTTTTTATTTCGGTTCACCTTAATTGTGTTATATCTATTACCCTAATTGTGTTATGTATATTTTTATCTTATTTGTTCTACTTATAACGAGTATATAAATTCACTTTTTAGGATTTATGTATTTTGATACGGAAGTTCAAAGTTTGAAGTATGTAAAACCGAATTTGGAAATGTTTATGGAAATGAAGGAAAGACTTGGATTATAGGATTGATTCACTCAAACTTTAAAGAAAAACTCTTAGATGAATTATTAGATAGTTTCTTCATGAATGATTGGATGAACCTGAATTTCAAAGTTTGCACAAACTCGAAAATGAAATAATTAAAAAGAAATGCAATAAACAAAGATAATGTTAAGAATTAGAACAATATCTTGTACCACCTAAATTCATAAGATGAGTAAGGTGGTGATTCGTCACTTGTGACCTAGTCCACAAGATAATAATCAATGTTAGGAATTTGGGAGAATCTTGCGTCACTCAAATCATGAGATAAACAAGATGGTAAATCGTCACTTATGACCTAACTCACAAGATAAGAAATCCTAAGAAAGAAACTCTCCACTTACCTTTGATGAATCCCGATACACTACCAAGAGATAAGTAAAGAAGAAACACCACTTGAGATGTGACACACTCAAGATTTTCAAAAAAATTTATTGATCATTCCAAAACTACAAAAATGAATATGATAGATTTCTTTATATAAAATTCATGGTGGAAGAGGAATAGACAAACTCATTCCTTTTCTACTTTTATGTCCAAACTAAACATAAAAAAATACATTTATTTTTATTTTTCACATCACATCATCGTTTTTTATTAGGTAATTTACTCGGGTTTGAGAATTGGATAATGCTTCCGCTCGAGGGGGAGTGTATCAATATGGAGGAGGGACTCTCACTTGAGGGGGAGATTGTTAGGTATTCAAGTGTGAGTAAGTCCCACATTGGGTAGGAATGAGAAAGTTGAATAATATATAAGAAAGAAGACTCACAAACCTAATGCCTTAAGGTTTTGGGTTGAAGATGGTGTCATTCTCTTATATGTGGGCTCAGTTCTCATTGTTGTGAGATCTCCCAAGCATTTACCCTCTCGGATTCTCCCAACATTTTTCAAATAAAAACACAAGTATACAATATTATTAAGGAGAAAATATGTAACATGACTCTTGAGCAAGCTCACAATGTCACTTATAATAATATAACAAAAATTGTTTGAAAGATTTGCAAGGATACTCTCATAAAGATGACACTTCTTATTTAGAGACCAACTTTACAAAAAACATTTTCTCTAAAGTTGTCTATTAGACAACTTATAAATAAATACTAAAAAACTTTTGATTATTTTGCATGTAGTGTTTCACATAATTTGTGTACAATGCAATCATTGTTTTTTATTAATAGTTGTTATTGCATGTCATAATTTTATTTATATACATCTTAGAAAGGATCCTTATACCTTGAGTGTTGTTTTTTTGTCCTTGTGTTAGTATTTTTAGAACATGCATGTCTTTATGTTGATAGCTTTTCTCGTAACACTCAAAATACTGTGTGAATGACATCTTTAACCTTGTAACTCTATTTATAATATATAATACTTTATTGAGCATACAAACTCATAAAGTTAGTATGTTCTGTCAGAATCATTTTTTGGATGTGCCAGTTGTCGCAACTGGGATCGTGACGGGGAATGACGATCTGAAAAAAGATTAATAGGTTTTCAAAATAAGGAGAGTCGACACCATAGTTTTCATGGTTAACTATGAAAAACCAAAGAAAATAAGGATAACGCTAGTTTGCGAAGAACCGGATTGCGAGTCCGGGAGTCGATTATGCGTGGGGAAGGTATTAGCCCCCCACGGCGCCCGTCCTAAGACAGTACCTTTAACTGAATATAATGAAATGAGTGTAATTTTTGAAATATTTTTTTTTCACAAGAAATAGAAATAAAAACAAACAAAACAATTTTTATTTTGAAAAGAGTCCGACAAGGTTTAACCTCGCTCCTACGTATCTCCAGGATGGAGAATCAGGGTTACGTAGTTCTATGGGTAGAAAATTGTTTGTCGGTTGTGGATTTTTAGTATTGAAGATTTTTGATATATTTTTAATTTTAGAGGAATTAGTGTTTTTTTTATTAAACTTCATTTTGGATATCGCTTGACGTGTATGACCCTTTGATATTCCAAATGAAATTAAAGTTTTTTCGAATTAATTCCCATATGACGCGAGCGGTCAATTAAAGAATTAATCGAAAGTTTTATCCAAAATGCCCTCTTTTCATGAGAAAAAGGCTTTTAAAACACATAGCTTAATATTAAACTTTTAAAGCATTATTATTTTTTTAGTAAAAAAGAAAATTTTTAAAACCAAAACTAGGGGCATTTTCAGAATTTAGGCGTATGTAGGTGCAAAACCTAATTAATGAGGGTGCAGGAAGTGACCCCACCAATCAGAACTCAACTATGCTCAGGGGTATTCTGGGGATTGAAGAGGGTTGCAGGTGCAGGCTCGAAAACGTGGGGGTGCAGGAAGCGAATCCAACTCAGCTAATGGCAAAGGCAATTCAGGGATTTAAGAGGGTTGGGGGTGCAGGCCCAAATATGTGGGGGTGCAGGAAGCCACCCCACTAATCAGAAGCCCATTAGGGTTGGTGGCGCACGCATGGCACCTTGGGAGGCTATGGGAGCTCCCTTTTGAGGCAGGGGAGGACATGGCTATCCAAGATGGTGGCAGCGGCCCCAGCTGGTGATGACGGCGAGTACCGTCGACGGTGGCGGCGGTTGGGGCTGTCCTGGGAGCGAAAACGCATGTGATGAGAGTAGATGATTGCCACGTGGTTCTCGGCTTAATGGAGGTGCAGCCTAGGTGGTTTACGGTGACCTCGACGGCGCTGAAGGGGTTTAGGTAGTTGGAGGTGGGCTGCTAGGGTGGTTCGGTGATGAAGTTCGGTTGGGATAAGTGGTAGAGGCATTGTTATGGTTATTGGTGGCATGGTGAAGAGAGGTGAAGGAAGGTGAAACAGCGGCGACTGCACGGAGGTGGAGAAGAAACAAGATTGTGGTTGGCAGAGCTCTCGACCATAAAGGAATGAGGATGGCGTTAGTGGTGGAGAGAAGGTGATGGAGTTGTTGGAGGTTAGGAAGGTATTGGTGTTGGTAGGAACTGTTGCGGATGGTTGGAGAAGTTTTGTTAGACAGCCAGCATAGTGACGTTTATTGTGCAGGTGCGGTGACTGCATGGTGGTTTGGAGGTGATGGCAGGGGGCAGCGCTAGCTCTCGGTGGTTGTTGTTATAGTGGTTTGGAGGTGATGAAGGAGATGTGGCAAGCATGGACAAGAAGCTAGTGACACTTGCATGGTGATTTCCTTGGTGGTTAGGAGGGTTTAGAGGTTGAGGATGAAGTGGTGGTGGCTCCTGACAGTGAGGGAGGGTGGCGGCGTGACTCCACCTAGTTGCACGAACGGCGACATAGGAGTTTGACGACGATCTGGTGGCAGGAGGTACCGACGAGGGCTGGTTCAAGGATTAATGTAGGTTTTTGATATAATGTGAACTTGACTAGCAACATGGCAAGCTGTCCAAGCCTGGTTACCGGTAATCATCACCAAGTCATGTGAAGATTCTTTTAATACAGATAAGATAGTGGCTGAATCTGATGTTATGGGACAATTAAATACCACAAATCCCGCAAAAGTTAGTCCACTCTCCACTATATCCCTATCCATGCTTCTAGCTTCACTGACTATCATGTCACCAAGGGACTTGTAGGCCAGAGCAAGAACACGAGACCCTTGACGCTTGTACTTTTTGTAGGTCTCAACATATGATGGTGGTGGAGGGGATACGTGGTGTGACCCGAAGGCATGGAAATGGCGTAGTTGAGGGGTAGGGAAGCAGTTCTAAGGTTGTTACAGGCGACGGAGTGATGAGGCAAGGAGAGAGTTTGGCGGCGTCGGTTAGGGCTGTCATAGGAGTTATGTTGAAAGTGGGGGGTATGGGCATGAGGGTAGGTGAAAGGGAGGGCTGTGAGTGTGTGCAGGGGAGGTTTCGTGGTGAAGTATGAGGGTTTGGTTGCTCAACAGCTCTCGCTGGGAACCACGATGATGACAAAGTCGAGCCAGTGGAAAAGAGTAGGATGAAGACGTGAATGCACAAAGCATAAAGCAAATAATGTTTTCAAAAATAAAAATGATACAACAAAGATATTTACACAACAGAACATGGCATTAGACTCAAACAAGCAGGCTCTTCATATAACATCAAATGGATCAGATTTTTCCAGTCATACCTGTTCCTTCTTCCTTTAAGTGTATTTTCCTTTGTTGTGATTACAGTGTTCTGCATTAGTGTTTTCTCCAATCTACGCTTCTATGCCTTATTTTTCCTTTCTGTGTTTCTTTCTCTTGATTCTCTAAAAATAAGGAGCGTAAAAAAACTAATGCCCCCTCCAGGATCACCTTCCCCTCTGATAAATGGAAAACCAAGTATCTCAATGTCCCGCAGTGAGTGTCCGACCAAACAGAATATCCTCTCCCAATCTTTGTTGCAGAGGCCATCTTTACTGCAAAGGGAACCAAACAACTTTTGTTTGTAGGGAGACAAAACCGTTTTTGCTTTTCGTCCCTTCGTAGCAGGGTAGTGGAACAAAATGACAATTGTTCCCTCTCATTTCACCATGGGTCCCAACCCCCTTTTATTGAAGTTATGCAACGTCTTTTTGCCCCCTTTATATTTTCATTCCCTCAATCTTCTTTGGAAAATGGATACCAAAAAATCAAAAGTCTATATATAATAAAAACTCACTAATTTATTAGAAGCTTCCTTCTCTTCTCCTTTTTTTTATTTCTTCAACAAAATGAAATCAAGACAAAACTTTCTTTGTATTTTTATTTTATTATCTTATTTATTATTTATTTTTTAGTCAAGATAATAATTCAAATCGTGCTCTTTTTCAAAGTAAGAGATAATGACAACAAACTAATTTTTTGAATCTTTTTTTTTTTGAAAATAAGAGAGGAATAAAAATTTAAAGATGAATTTTTTTGATTGATTTTGTAGTTGATAAAAACACATATTTTAACAACAAAATTCAAATTTGATCAAATAATCTCTTTCCTTGAATTTTCTTTAGAGGTTAATTGAAAATATATTTTTGAGACGAGTTTTGTTTATCCGGACGAAATTAGGTGTTGACAGCTGATTCTCTTTACTTAGATTTTATTGAATAACTTTGAAAATTAATATTTCCAAGTTATTATAATAAGAGATAAGTAAAGATAGAAACAACTGATTTCGTTCGAAATGAAAATATTTTCAAAGAAGAAAAGAGAACTTAAAATGACGTCATAACCTTGACCTCTTAAGGACGAGAGGGTTATGCATCTAATCATGGTTGAGACCTTGACTTTATATGAAGACGAGAGGGTCACACGCCATTTATTGCGGAAAAAGGAATGAGATTGCAACCTTGACCTTCTGAGGACGAGAGGGCTACGAATCTTAACTAGAGATCGAGATCTTGTATCGAGAGGATCATCGCTCCGAACATATGGCTGACCGTGAACCAGCGAGTCACACCAAACAACATGAGACCGAGATCTTGTATCGAGAGGATCACCGTATCTTCACTTCAGACCTTGTATTGAGAGGGTCTTCTGAACAATCATGTGAGATCGAGATCTTGTATCGAGAAGATCACGAATATTCACTGGAGATGTAAATCTTATACCGAGGGGATCATCACTCCAAACATAAAGTTGACCGTGAACCAACTGGTCACACCGAACATCATGAGACCGGGATCTTGTACCGAGAGGATCACCGTATCCTCACTTCAGGCCTTGTATCGAGAGGGCCTTTTATCTTTGGAGAATTCAACTTTGGCGAGTTTTGATCAACATTATTATGAAAATGCATGTATGAATGCATGAAAACTTTGAGTTTTCGATTGTTTGACCATATGCAATTGCATGTGTGAATGAATACGCATGCCTGAAAGTGTGAAATTTTGATTTTTGCTTATTAAATGTATGCATGTGTGAATGCAATGTAATTCTGGATAATGCATGATATTTCAAAAGAAGAACCTAAAGTAAAACTTTACGTTCGACAAAGCTTGTTTGCTTTTTCCATTTTTCACTCTTTTTCATTATTTTTCTACTTTTTGCCATAAAGCAAATGCTTGTTAGCACTCATTGAATTTATTGAGTCAGAAAAATTTCCTTTTGTCTTGATCTGAATTGTTTTTTTTTAAGTTTTGGCAAACCTTAAGCCTAACAAGTGAAATTAAGATTTTATTGACTCCACCATTCATCACATCTTGTCGCACATGTACTTAAATTGGTGGTTAAACAATAAATAAGGGGAATTGAGGTTTTATGATCAACTAAGGAGAGTCCAAATGACATTACCTCAAACTACAAACGACAGTGCCACTATTTTTTAGTTTTGGAAGTATCAGAAGTTGGGTTCAAAGGGATGGCTTACCTTGTTGGGTTAAATGACTTTAGTGAGAAAATGAGGCGATACAACTCATGTGAAGAAAAAATGTGTCTTCAAAAAGATGAACAAACACAGATCAACTGAATAGGAGTGCCCCAGTTTTGAAGTATGGGTGACAAAAATTAAATCAAAAAAATAATGAGAAAGAAGACACTAATAAGAAAGGATTGCCCCGATGTTAATATTTCAATGAAAATATTTTGCTCTTGTTTAGTTGGTAAAATTAATATCATCCTTTCTACTAAAGACATTCGGATTTTTTTCCTTTTCATTCATTGTTTCCATTTTTCTGACTCACATTAGCAGTCACATCTCTCCGTTGCAGAGTTATCCTTTGTGAAATTCATTGCAATCATTCTTCAACCCATATGGACTTTATGTGGCTTGTAACGTGGTCAAGGGTTTAAAGGGTTTTGAAAGAAAGGGTATAAAGGCTCAAAAGACTATGTGTGGATTTTTATTTATTTTTTTTGTAACAAAAATCATTAACCTGGTTTTGAAAGACAGTTTAAGCTTTTGCTGAGATCATTTTCTGCCATGGTTATTTTTCTTCCCCCGGTACGAGCATTATTTTATTTGTGAATATCATCTTTGAATTGATAATATACTTTTTCCCTGTGTTTTTGGTGTTTCTTCTTTGGAAGATTTTGATATATACCATGAACTGAATTTCAGCTTGCTGATGATTTTGTTTGGAGTATCTTTTTGAAAAAAATTTTATTTCGAGCTCAAAGAGGGTACAATGGAAAATTTATTGATTATTTGGGATGAAGAAACATGGTCATATATCATTTTGAGTCTTGATTGCTTGATTTTCAGAGAGATTAACTCCTGCAACAAACTTCAATGACTCCCAACACTTGTCATTTTTCTTTTTCTTTCTTTTATTGTCCTATCTTTTGCTCGGATTTCACTTTTTGTGGGCTTTTCAATTTGACGGACTTTTATCATTATTTTATTTTTGAATGCCTTTGAAGAGAAGAGATTGAGAATGAAATTATTCATATGAAAACTATGCCTGATTGCCCCAGTGTGATGTTTATTTAACTTTGACAATCGACACTGGGGATTATTGAGACAAATCCCTTCTCTTCCCGACTGAATAAATGAAGGCTCAAAGAGGTTTTTAAGACACATGCATGCAAATATGTTCTGTTTGATAAAGATCAATTAATTCCTCTTTCTTATGCCAAGCTTTAAAAATGTGCCAAAACCTTTTTATTGCTTTTTATCATTTTATCAATAAATTCAACGATATCATAAACACGATTTATTGATTTTTTTTTTTAATTTCTTTATTCCGCGACATCCTTCAGAATTCGAGGAATCTCGTAGCCTGCCCGTGGTATATACTTCTCTTAGCGTAACAAAAACATATGTAGAGAAATCAGAGAAAATTTTATTTCATCAAATGGAATATGCAGATACAATTCCAATATCATTCAATGTTTCCAAATATTACATTCCCCAAATTATGGAATCATATTATGTATAGAATTTTTTAACCGTGTCAGAGTTAACCGGCAATGGTAACTCTTCCCCATCCATCTTTGTGAGAATTAGTGCTCCTCTAGAGAAGGTCTTCTTTACCATATATGGACCTTCATAGTTTGGCATCCATTTACCGCGATGATCCTTCTGAACTGATATGATCCTTTTAACCACTAGATCTCCTTCATGAAATTCTCGTGGACGAACTTTTTTATCAAATGCCTTTTTTATTCTCTTTTGATATAATTGTCTGTGACATACGGCGGCTAACCTTTTCTCTTCAATAAAACTGAGTTGGTCATATCTCACTTTAATCCATTCAGCTTCTTCCAACTTGGTTTCCATCAACACTCGTAGAGAAGGAATTTCAACATCAAATGGTAGTACGACTTCCATTCTGTAAACCAATGAGAAAGGAGTCGCTCCTGTTGATGTTCTCACTGATGTACGATAACCATACAAGGCAAACGACAACATCTCGTGCCAGTCTTTATAGGTTACTACCATTTTCTGAATTATTTTCTTTATATTTTTGTTAGTCGCTTCAACTGCTCCATTCATCTTGGGACGATAAGAGGAAGAATTGTGATGTTTAATCTTAAACTCTTCACACAGCTCAGTCATCATTTGATTGTTCAGGTTGGTGGCATTATCAGTGATAATTCTGTCAGGAATTCCATGTCTACAAATCAACTCTTTCCTTATAAATTTTGCCACTACTTTTCTAGTTACATTTGTGTAGAAGTAGCTTCAACCTATTTTGTGAAATAATCGATGTCCACCAGTATAAAGCGATGTCCGTTCGATGCCTTTGGTTCAATAGCTCCAATAACGTCTATACACCACATGGAGAAAGGCCAGGGTGCAGATAAAACATTTAATGCAGTCAGTGATACATTAACGTTATCAACATACATTTGACATTTTTGACACTTCCTCACATGTTTACAACAATCATTTTCCATTGTCATCCAAAAATATCCAGCCCTTAGAATCTTTCTGGCCATAGAATGCCCATTCATGTGAGTTCCGAAGGTTCCTTCATGCACTTCTTACAATATTATCTCGGCCTCTTTAGCATCCACACAACGGAGGAGCGTCATATCATGATTTTTTTTATATAGCATGTCTCTATCCAAGATGAAACTCGAGGCTAACCTTCTCAACATTCTTTTATCATTCTCTGAGGCTGAATCAGGTATTCACGATTCTGGAGGTATCGTTTTATATCAAAGTACCAGGGCTTGCCATCTACTTCTTCAATGAAATTGCAGTATACTGGATTCTCGTGACTTTGCATTTTAATCATTGACAACTCCTCTTCTTGACTTATCACAAACATAGAGGATAAAGTAGCAATAGCTTCAGCTAGCTGGTTATCTTTTCTCGAGATATGATGAAACTCTATATCCTTTGGTGTATGCTTTGTAAGGAATTAGTTTCTGATATCAAGTTTTCTATTCTCCTTTAACCTGATAGATAACCAGTGCTGAGTCACCATATACATACAAATGCCTTGCATTATATTCTATGGCTGCTCTGATCCCCATGGCACATGCTTCATATTCTGTTATGTTATTGGTACAATCAAAACATAATCTACCAGTCATTGGTATATATTGTTTTTTTGGGGAGATAAGCACTGCCCCTATACCATGTCCCAAAGCATTGGAGGATCCATCAAAGAATAAAATCCATTTTCTTTCATCACTACCATCTGCAAATACAAACAAAGTCATAATATCTTCATCCGGAAACTTTGGTTGCATGGGTTGGTAATCATCTATGGGCTGTTGAGCTAAGTATTCAGCCAAAACACTGCCTTTAATAACCTTTTGAGTGACATAAACGATATCAAATTTCGATAACAACATCTGCCAACGAGCTATTCTCCCAGTTAAAGCAGGCTTCTCAAAAATGTACTTGATCGGGTCCATTTTAGATACTAACCATGTTGTGTGACTAAGCATATACTGTCTCAAACGATGTGTTGTCCAAGCCAAGGCACAACAGGTTTTTTTTCAATGAAGAATATCTCTGCTCGCAATCAGTAAACTTTTTGCTCAAGTAATATATGACATGTTCTTTCTTTCCCATTTCGTCATGCTGACCCAATACACAACCCATCGATCCATCTAATAGTGTCAGGTAGAAAATAAGAGGCCTTCCAGGGATTGGCGGACGCAGTATTGGAGGCTCTTTCAAATATTCTTTGATTTTATCAAAAGCATTCTGACAGTCTTCATTCCATTCTACCACTTGATTCTTTCGTAACAGTTTGAAAATCGGCTCGTAAGTGGCGGTTAGTTGGGAAATAAATCTAGCAATGTAATTCAATCTTCCTAAAAAACCTCGACTTGTTTCTCAGTGTAGGGATGTGGCATCTCGAGAATAACACGTACTTTGTCTGGGTCCACTTCTATTCCTCTTTGACTAACAATGAATCCTAGGAGTTTCCCTGACTTCACCCCAAAGGTACACTTAGACGAATTCAACCTAAGTTTATATTTTCTCAACCTCTCAAACAACTTTTTCAGATTAACAAGGTTCTCATCTTTAGATTTAGATTTAGCTATCATATCATCGACGTAGACTTCGATCTCTTTGTGCATCATATCATGAAAAAGAGCCACCATTGCCCTTTGATAGGTTACACCAACATTTTTCAACCCAAAAGACATAACTTTGTAACAGAACGTGCCCCATAGAGTGATGAAAGTAGTTTTCTCCATATCTTCAGGCGCCATTTTAATTTGATTATATCCGGAGAATCCATCCATGAATGAGTATAGTGACGACATAGCAGTGTTGTCTACTAATGTGTTGATATGTGGTAGTGGAAAATCATCTTTAGGGCTAGCCCTGTTTAGATCTCTGTAATCTACACACATTTGGACGTTCCCATCTTTCTTCGGAACAGGAACAACGTTAGCTACCCATTGAGGGTATTGCGCCACAGCTAGGAATCCAGCATTAAACTGCTTTTCAATCTCTTCTTTTATCTTTAGCGACACCTTCGCCTTATTCTTCTCAACCTTTGCTTAATCGGATGACATTAAGGTTTAAGCGGTAACGGATGTTGTACAATTTCAGGGTCTAGACCAGGCATATCTTTATAAGACCAAGCAAAAATATCTTTGAACTCTTTCAAAATGTTATATAGTTGCTGCCTCATTTCAGAAGACAAATCACCTCCGACTTTAACCATTTTCTCTTCCCCTTCATCTCCCAAATTTATCATTTCAACCTCTTCTTGGTGGGGTTTTATTTCTCTGGCTTCCTGTTCTACTAATCTCAATAATTCCAAGGAGGGTACACAATTTTTCTCATATTCATTATTTTCCATATTATCATCAGGGTCCGTGAAATTTGGATATGAAACATTGGAATGATTATTTTCAAAACAAGCATCATCGTATCTGCATTATTCAATTTTACGAAAATAAATAGACAAAACCAAAAATGATTGAAAACACAACATTTCATTAAAACTGAACCATTGTTATCACTAAGAGAAAACATTACACAATGAAAACTTTGTTAAAAATCAAACCAAAGTTTGTATTCCTAAAATATTACATTTCATCACGTGCATACACCACAGGTATGTCTACGGATTCCCAATTGCCAACTTGTTCATCAGGAAGACAAGGGTGTACAAAATTGAAGCCTTCGCCTTCATGCTTCAGTCCGATTGCTGACACTTGATCAAGATTAATCCATCCGGCACTGCAAAAACTTTGAGCCAGGTTGCACAGCGAACTTTCCTTTGTCTTCGGTTCCCGTCCCTCTATCCTAACTCGACTTCTTTCAACCTTCTCTTCAATCATTCTTCTATGATCAGCCCGAGTAGGTTTATATCCCAAACCATACCTCCCTTTGTTCTCCACCAGCTTTAGTGGCATTACAGACCCATTATCATTTTTGCTCAAACCGCTGCCATGCGTATATCCTTTTTTCATCATAGTTTCGGCCATCATCAGTGATGCGTTAGACAAGCACGGATTCACCTTGAAGGGTTCAATATAGGTTGTGCTAACAATCTCCAGAGCCTGAAAAGAGGTTTCAAGAGCTTCTTCCGCAACTTCAATATAAGGGGTAGGTGTGGGTCCACATACCAACAAGTCCTCCTCCCCAGAAACTATAATTAACTTATCATCAATGATAAATTTCACTTTCTGATGCAAAGTAGAAGGCACTACTCCAGCTGTATGTATCCGAGGCCTTCCCAGCAAGCAATTGTATGCTAGTGATATGTCCATTACTTGGAACATAACCTGGAAAGTGCATGGTCTGACTCGAACTGGTAGCTTCACCTCTCCTATAACTTCTCTTTTGCTCCCGTCAAAAGCTCTCACCACAATGGTATTGGGCCGTAAAAGAATCCCATCACTTGTCAACTTGTTCAGGGTGGTTTTCGACATCATGTTCGAAGATGAACCATTATCAATTAACATGCGTGATATAGAATGATCCATACATTTAACTGAAATGTGAAGAGCTTTGTTATGCCCCTACCCTCTTAAGGGATTTCATCTTCAATAAAAGTCAGGTAATTGTTAGCAGTAATGTGACTAACAATCCCTTCAAATTTATCTAAAGAGATGTCTTGTTCTACATGGGCTCTGCTCAGAATCTTCATCAACAACTTCCGATGAGAATCCGAATGCATTAACAACTCCAACAAAGATACTTTTGCAGGCATGCGGTTTAACTGATCAACGACTTTATACTCTCTTTGTTGGATAAATTTCACAAACTCACACGCATCCTTATCGGTAATCTCTTTTCCCTCTTTTCCTTCTGACTCTAGATTAACTTGTACAGCTTTTCCTTTCAGACATGATTTGGCCTTTTCCGCAACCATTTCTTCTTTAATTTCATCACGACTTTTCTTGCCTCTCAAGTCAGGAGGAGTAAACAGACGACCACTCCTAGTCATACCCCCTACTCCAGATATATTTTCAATCTCTGCCTTGTCTTGGTTTGCTGATTCGTGTTTTTGCTCTCCTTGAATGATACTAACACCGTATTTCCAAGGAACAACTTTATCATCCTTATAGGGGAAAGATGATGGTGTCTGTATCACCAGAGGTTGTCGTCCTGAAGGCACCGGATTAGTGGCCTTGGTGAACCGTATTACCAATGGTTTGGGCCTTTGTGGAATCCATTCTTCTCCAGCAAACACTTCTCCCTCTCTCTTCTGATGACTGACTTGTAGAATATGTCTGTCTATCGGGTCTTGTACAAAATATTTAAATTCAGCACACTCGTCAATAGAATGTTTGGTGCTAGCATGGAATCCACATTTATCTTCTGGCCTGTATTCATATTTGAATAATCCAGCTTGGCAGATTGCTCCAAAAACCTCACTCAAAGGTTTCTTTAACTTAGTCACGCTTCTAACCAAGCTTAGACTTTCTTTTTCCATCATGACATTAACCGTGGTATTTGCATGTCCAGTCAAAGGGTTCTTGTCCACACTCGGCTTTTGTTCTTGAAAAGTAAGCCACCCCGAATCAATCAAAGATTGAACTTTAAATTTGAGGGCCCGACAATTCTCAGTCGAATGACCCATTTCTCCACTATGATACTCGCATTTAGCGCTTGCATTGTAGTATTTGGGATATGGTGATTGTAAGGTCTTCGCCGGACACAGGGACACCAACGCATTCTTGAGTAAATCAGGTAATAATTCCGTATAAGTCATCGAAATAGGAGTAAACTTCACAGTCTTTTCTCCCGGATTACTCCTTTGACCAAGATTTTGATTCTGTGCCTGATTAAAGTTCTGACCTCCCGCATTGGGCTGATATGCATTGTGAGTGATAGGCAGAGGCCTATATCCGGACCGAGGTCGAGGGGCATTATATTGGTAACTTGGAACAGTATTGGCGACGTAAGCAGATGAGGGTCTGTAATTGGGTTGATACTGAGGCTGAAATCCTTCCCAATATGGCATGGTAGATGCTGCTTGCACTTCTCCCTCTTTCTTCTTGTTACTATTATTGAATCTGGGCTTTCTAGCAGTTGTAACCGTAGACGGGTTTTGTGCAACTTTTCCTCTTTTCAGCCCTCGTTCAACTCTTTCTCCGATGGTAACAAGATCAGAAAAATTGGAGGAGACACTCCCAAGCACTAGTTCGTAGAAAGGGTCTTCTAATGTCTCAACGAACATAGTTATCCTCTCGCTCTCATGCAACGGCGGTGCAACTTGAGCAGAAAGCTCTCTCCATCTTTGCGCATATTCCTTAAAGGTTTCGGTTCTCTTCTTTGCCATGTTTTGTAACATTCTATCTGGAGCCATGTCTATATTGTATTTGTACTGTTTCAAGAAGGCATCTACAAGATCCTTCCAGGAGCGAACCCTAGTTGATTCTAAATGCATATACCAGTTCAAAGACATTCCTGCCAGGCTGTCCTGAAAGAAGTGCATTAGCAGCTTCTCATCTTGAGCATGAGCGGCCATCTTCCGACAATACATTATCAAATGACTCTTAGGACAAGTCGCTCCCTTGTACTTTTCAAACTCCGGTACTTTGAATTTGGGAGGTATCACGACATCAAGGACTAAGCATAGTCCTGCAGCATTCCCAAATTCATAAGCACTGGCTCCTTCAATCATTCTAAGCCTCTCCTCTAAGACATCCAGCTTACTCTTCGTCATATCGGCATTAATCAACACAGTTTGAACACCTTCAGGAATATTATCCCTCATCGCAGACGCTTCACCAGTAAGAACTTGCAGAACTCGCGACTGAGTAGTAGAAGAAACTTTGTTAACTACCACCTTTTCAGCATTACTAGCTGGTGGTACTTGTGTATACTCAGGTTGAACTCTAGTACTAGCAGCATTGGCAACTGGTGGTACGGTTTCTTGTTCCTCATATTCTTCATATGGCGGTTCGTAGTTCGGAGGTAGACCATATGGAGGGAACTCCTGACATGCTCTATTCCCATGATTGGGGTTTCGGGTCTGTACTGCCCCTTGTTGCGAAGATTGAGCTTCTTCATTTCAGACAGCAATTGCATTTTTCAAAGCCACCATCATCTCAAACATTTGACTCATCTAATTCTTAAGCTGGTCCACGTCGGCTTTTCATACTCTCTTGTGCTTCCTCAAATTTCTCCATCTTCTTACTGTTTGCACGAGTTCTATAAGGATGTTGCGGAATATTTACCGTTATTACGTTACTGTATTTTTTATTTTATTAAAGAATGAATTAGGGAAAGATAGAAAGAGGGAAAAAGTAAATAAATCCAACAAGAATTATAAAATTGCATGATGTCATTAAAACACATGGAAATTAAACATAGGTCTGTCATCGATCGGAAAATCTAAATCATCTGACCAACAATGTCATTACAATACAGTCAACAAAACATCTATCACTCTCTAGCACGACTAATCATATTCTTCATTTCTGCCACCAATCCTTTGCAATGCTCTATAAAAGTCTTAACTTCGCTCGGTAGATTAAAGAAGAACAATGACGACTTAGCCTCGACTAACATTCTCGGAACCCCATCAATTGCCCCATTAGCTAAAGCAGCCAACTGGGAGAAACATCTCTTCCAGTGCTCTACGGTTCTCTCCTGCTCGGCCATATAACCTTCTATCTGAGTCAACATAGTCTGGTACTGTTCCTCTGTTTCAGTTCGCTAGCGGTGCACTTCCTCAACACGTTCTTCACATTCTACTATCATTTCCTTCATTTGATATTCCATCTTGTTGATTCTGACTTGGAGATCACACAACCTTCTCAACGCCTCCTGCTTTTCCCTCTTGATGACTTCATATAAGCTCTTCCACTGGCGCTCTGCTGACGAAGCTGTATCACGCTCTTGGGCCCTCATTATCAACTCAGTGTTGGCGACCGCCAAGTCCTGCTTGACTCTGAAAGTGTAATCCCTTTCTGCCTTCTGCTTCCTCATCAACTCTTCGTGAGCTTTTGTCCTTTCTTCATAGTCCTTCTTCAGGTCCACGTAGTCGTGGCGAAGGCTTTGGAGGTTACTAACCGCTTTGACATTCACTCCTTTCAATCTTTTGATTTCCTCTTTCAAACGTTTGACCTCTTCTGACTCGACATCTGACATTTGTTCATTATTTTTCGAGCCAGGGGCATCTAGCTTGAAAGGAAGCTTGACTTCCTTTACCCTCTCTGCGACCCATTGGCGGTAAGGGACTTCTCTATCTGTGGCCCATGGTCTGGAGTCCCTATCCATGTAAATCACATTCTTCCAGGCATTTCTAACCTGTCGTAAGACTTCAGTGGCATTTCCATCTTCGTAATAAAACAATAAGACAGTCAGAGAAGCAGGCGTTGGGGCTCCTTTTATCGGATACCCGAATTGTCGTTGAGCCAGCACCGGGTTGTAATTGATGCAACATTTAGTCCCCATGAGTGGCACATTTGGATACTTTCCACAAGAATACATAAGGTGCGATCTCGACTGCCATGAAGGTTGCCATTGGATCTTTGTTTCTCCTCCTCTTGGTTCAGGCCCTCGCTTCAATGCTAACTCAATCGGACATTTGAAACCAACTGCTCTCTCACCAATGCGGGAAACTAGCCAAACATAAAGAGCCGGTAAGCAGCATGCCATTTTCCTCTTTCTTCTTTCTTGCCATAAATCAAGTGCTGCATAGGTGTCAGCTAGTATTGCTGAGACAGGATTCTCGGCTCGGGTCTTCACAGCAACGAACACACCAATCGCGTCATAATCCGCGAGATCTTCCTGATTAGGAAACACCAACACACCATAAATGACCAAGGCGAGGACATCCATGAATGTCTCCCAATCTTCCTTGTCGGCTAGTTGATGCAGATATGTCTCCAAATACTTCTAGGGGAAACCTTTCACGTCTCTTCTAGTGATAAGTCTACCTTCCAATTCTCTTGGGTGTGATTTCATAATCCCAGCCAATGTGGGGATTGAAACGCGCTGCTCGAGGTGCTTATAAGAGACTCCTCTTTCTAACAACAAGTCAAAGATTTGCTCATACTCTTCTAGTGTTAGCACCAGTTGGAAATCTCAAAAAGTGAAGCATCTCATTGGTGGGTCATACTGTTGTGCTAGAGTAGTAACAGCTGGTACCTGAAGTTTCACTTCTAATAGTCCCAATACATTCCCATATCTTTTTCTGAAGGTCCCTCTTTAGATCGGTCCAAGCTTTTGACCTAACTCCCGAAGGCCGGTCAGGTTGTTTTCTAATACTCGAATGTATAACTTCTTCTTCAGGTTTGACGATTCAGATTCTCTCTCAATCTCAGATCCCATGTTTAACTCCATGATGATATGCACATAATTTTATAATTTTACTGCTTTAAAAGGAAAGAAAAACTAAATGAGATAATATGAAATGCATGAAATGTTATGAATATAAAATATGTCATGTGCACGTTGAAATAACAAAGCAAATCGGTGGAAGGTTGAAGCGCATGATCATTTCCCTTAGTGCCCTAAACCAGGTTCAGCGCTTAAGATCTATGCCTTTAAATGCATATTCACATTGGATGGCTCCTAATCCCTAAAGGTACAAGGCCACTAGAGCTATGACTCACTTCCCCACATTACTCACAGCAGCTGGTAAACAACTTGCTTTAGAGCATGTAAGTAAAGTAAACAAACTCTAGTTGGGGTTCTCGCAAAAACTGAGAAAGGAAGTACATCCTGTCAATATTGCTACACAACCCCTTTTTATCTCTAAGCTTACTCAGACCCTGGTATAGGGCCCCTCTCATGACATGTATAAAGTAAAGGTGTGTGTGTGTGAAGGGAGAAAATCCACCCAACCCCCCACCTGCAAAACAACCAGAAAAACTCCTAGGCAGATATATAGCAGATATGGCAGATAGGACATGTCATCTAACTTAGGGTTCAATATTCAGCAATAACAAAATAACAATCATATATACAAAAAGCAAAGCAAAAGATAAACATTTAGAAAAATCACACTCATTTAAAATTATTCAATTAAATTGACCTGACTCTTAGATAATTCCCAGTGGAGTCGCCATCTGTCGCAACCGGGATCATGACGGGGAATGACGATTCGAAAAAAGATTAATAGGTTTTCAAAATAAGGGGAGTCGCCACCATAGTTTTCATGGTTAACTATGGAAAATCAAAGAAAATAAGGATAAGGCTGGTTTGCGAAAAACCGAATTGCGAGTCCGGGAGTCGGTTATGTGTGGGGAAGGTATTAGCCCCCACGGCCCGTCCTAAGACGATACCTTTAACTGAATAGAATGAAATGAGTGTAATTTTCGAAATATTTATTTTTCACAAGAAATAAAAATAAAAGCAAACAAAGCAATTTTTATTTTGAAAAGAGCCCGACAAGGTTTAACCTCACTCCTACGTATCTCCAGGATGGAGAATCAGGCTTACGAGTTCTATGGGTAGAAAATTGTTTGTCGGTTGTGGATTTTTAGTTTTGAAGATTTTTGATATATTTTTAATTTTAGAGGAATTAGTGTTTTTTTTTTATTAAACTTTATTTTGGATATCGCTTGACGCGTATGACCCTTTGATATTCCAAATGAAATTAAAGTTTTTCCGAATTAATTCCCATATGATGCGAGCGGTCAATTAAAGAATTAATCGAAAGTTTTATCCAAAATGCCCTCTTTTCATGAGAAAAAGGCTTTTAAAACACATAGCCTAATATTAAACTTTTAAAGCATTATTATTTTTTTAGTAAAAAAGAAAATTTTTAAAACCAAAACTAGGGGCATTTTCAAAATTCAGGCGTCTGTAGGTGCAAAACCTAATTAATAGGGGTGTAGGAAGTGACCCCACCAATCAGAACTCAACTATGCTCAGGGGTATTCTGGGGATTGAAGAGGGTTGCAGGTGTAGGCTCGAAAATGTGGGGGTGCAGGAAGCGAATCCAACTCAGCTAATGGCAAGGGCAATTCAGGGATTTAAGAGGGTTGGGGGTGCAGGCCCAAACATGTGGGGTGCAGGAAATCACCCCACTAATCAGAAGCCCATTAGGGTTGATGGCGCACGCATGACGCCTTAGGAGGCTATGGGAGCTCCCTTTTGGGGCAGGGAGGACATGGCTATCCAAGGTGGTGGCGGCGCCGCCAGCTGGTGACGACGGCGAGTACCGTCGACGGTGGCGGCGGTTGGGGCTGTCCTGGGAGAGAAAACGCATGTGATGAGAGTAGACGTTTGCCACGTGGTTCTCGGCTTAATGGAGGTGCAGCCTAGGTGGTTTAGGGTGACGTCGATGGCGCTGGAAGGGCTTAGGTAGTTGGAGGTGGGCTGCTAGGGTGGTTCAGTGATGGAGTTCGGTTGGGATAAGTGGTAGAGGCATTGTTATGGTTATTGGTGGCATGGTGAAGAGAGGTGAAGGAAGGTGAAACAGCGGCGACTGCAATCTCACGGAGGCGGAGAAGAAACAAGATTGTGGTTCGCAGAGCTCTCGACCATAAAGGAATGAGGATGGCGTTAGTGGTGGAGAGAAGGTGATGGAGTTGTTGGAGGTTAGGAAGGTATTGGTGTTGGCAGGAACTGTTGTGGATGGTTAGAGAAGTTTTGTTAGACAGTCAGCATAGTGGCATTTATTGTGGAGGTGCGGTGAGTGCATGGTGGTTTGGAGGTGATGGCAGAGGGCAGTGCTGGCTCTCGGTGGTTGTTGTTATAGTGGTTTGGAGGTGATGAAGGAGATGTCGCAAGCATGGGCAAGAAGCTGATGGCACTTGCATGGTGATTTCCTTGGTGGTTAGGAGGTTTTAGAGGTTGAGGATGAAGTGGTGGTGGCTCCTGACAGCGAGAGAGGGTGGCGGCGCGATTCCACCTAGCTGCGCTAACCGCGATGTAGGAGTTTGATGACTATCCACGGTGGTAGGAGGTTCCGACGCGGGCTGGTTCAAGGATTAATGTAGGTTTTTGATATAATATGAACTTGACTAGCAACATGGCAAGGTGTCCAAGCCTGGTCACCGGTAATCATCACCAAGTCATGTGAAGATTCTTTTAATACAGATAAGACAGTGACTGAATCCGATCTTATGGGACAATTAAATACCACAAATTTCGCAAAAGTTAGTCCACTCTCCACTATATCCCTATCCATGCTTCTAGCTTCACTGACTATCATGTCACCAAGGGACTTGTAGGCCAAAGCAAGAACACGAGACCCTTGACGCGTGTACTTTTTGTAGGTCTCAACATATGATGGTGGTGGAGAGGATACGTGGTGTGACCCGAAGGCATGGAAGTGGTGTAGTTGAGGGGTAGGGAAGCAGTTCTAAGGTTGTTACAGGCGACGGCGTGGTGAGGCAAGGAGAGAGTTTGGCGGCGTCGGTTGGGGCTGTCATAGGAGTTGCGTTGAAGGTGGGGGTATGCGCATGAGGGTAGGTGAAAGGGAGGGCTGTGAGTGTGTGTAGGGGAGGTTTCGTGGTGAAGCATGAGGGCTTGTTTGCTCAACAGCTCTCGCTGGGAACCACGATGATGACAAAGTCGAGCCAGTGGAAAAGAGTAGGATGAAGACGTGAATGCGCAAAGCATAAAGCAAATAATGTTTTCAAAAATCAAAATGATACAACAAAGATATTTACATAGCAGAACATGGCATTAGACTCAAACAAGCAGGCTCTTCATATAACATCAAATGGATCATATTTTTCTAGTCATACATGTTCCTTCTTCCTTTAAGTGTATTTTTCTTTGTTGTGATTACAGTGTTATGCGTTAATGTTTTCTCCAATCTACGCTTCTATGCCTTCTTTTTCCTTTATGTGTTTCTTTCTCTTGATTCTCTAAAAATAAGGAGCGTAAAAAAACTAGTGCCCCCTCCAAGATCACCTCCCCCTCTGATAAATGGAAAACCAAGTATCTCAATGTCCCACAGTGAGTGTCCGACCAAACAGAATATCCTCTCCCAATCTTTGCTATAGAGGGAACCAAACAGCTTTTGTTCGCAGGGAGACAAAACCGTTTTTGCTTTTTGTCCCTTCGTAGAAGGGTAGTGAAACAAAATGACAATTGTTCCCTCTCATTTCACCGTGGGTCCCAACCCCCTTTTTTTTTTAAGTTATGCAAAGTCTTTTTGCCCCCTTTATATTTTCATTCCCTCGATCTTTGAAAAATGGATACCGAAAAAGCAAAAGTCTATATATAATAAAAACTCACTTATTTATTAGAAGTTTCCTTCTCTTCTCCTTTTTTTTTTTTTTTTTTTTTCAAAAAAATAAAATCAAAAAAAAACTTTTTTTTTTTTTTTATTTTTTTATCTTATTTATTATTTACTTTTTAGTCAAGATAATAATTCAAATCGTGCTCTTTTTCAAAGTTGAGTGAAGATTGTCGAAAAAAGTCACGCCAGCAATCGTGAAAAAACAAGAATAACTTTAATAGAAGAAGATGACTCAAAAAAGACAAAACAATTTTTCCAATCATAATTGATTATCTAAAAAATATAATCAATTATATGTATTTTTTATTAAGTATAATCCATTATCACAGTTCATAATCGATTAAACATAATTCTCTTCCTTGTAAACTTAACCTATAATCGATTATGTATATATAATTTATTATATAATATAATAAAAAATAATATTAAAAGTGAAAAATTAATTATTAAATAAATTTGTGTAACTAAAATATTTAGTATTATTATTAATAAAAATAAATAATAATGATAATTAATAATAATAGTAAAAATATAATTATGAAAATAAGTATAATCATTTATAATAAACATAAATTTATATAATGATAATATTATTATTATAAGAAAATAAATATAAAAATAATAATATTATGTAAATTTAATATAAAAAATCATTAATATATTGAATAAATTAAATATTTTGTATTTTTAATTATTTTAAATTATAAGGGTGAAATTGTAATTTTATAATTTTATCAATTAAAAAAAAATTCAAATATCAATCATACCTATCACATTCACAAATTTTCTTTCAAATATAATCACCTTTATCTTAATCCAAACAACTTAAATTTCTATATACTTTCATCTTAAATTTACTCTTCAAATTTATTTTTAAATCTTAACAAACCTGTGATAGACTTTATTCGAGCTTAAATTTTATAGACTTATATAACCTATTTCACGTAATTAACTTGGTTAAATATACCAAAACAATACATTATTTGTTATCATAATTTTGTGTATGAGAAAACTCTTATATTTGTATTCCATCATTTAAAATTTTGTCTGTCTTAAAGAGAAGAGAAGATAGATATAACGAACAAATTTTCTATTTTTTTTATTGAAAAAATAGGTTGTTCACTGGTGGCAACTACTTTTAAACAATCCTTATAATATACAACTAATATCCTAAAATTCTAACTCTACTAATGGGATAAACAACAAAATATAAATAACTATGATATACAATAAGTATATAAATAAGAACATATATCATAAGACTAATAATTTAATTAAGCTATACATTTAACATTGTTTCATTTTGAATTTATGCGATATTAATTTCAACAACTAAATTTAATTACAAATTTGTTGTTAAGTTAATTTGAGTTGCATAATTATGTTAACGTATGTATAAAATAGAGAAAGCATGAATTCCTGTAATATAGGTTTAATTTAGTGGTGATAAATATACTAACACTTACTATATCGTTTCATTAAGTATTTAAACTGAGAGATTTTACTATATCGTTTCTTTAAGTTTTATAATTAAAATTATAAAATCATTTTTGTGGGTTTATTTTATAAACTCAGTGTCCTAATACCAATAAGAAAAAATATATCATAACAAATTTTGGTTGAGATGTTATCAGATTTTAAGTCTTTTAACTAAATTTGTAAATTTGAGTTGATGTTATGAAATAAGAAATTTGAACTTTTTAAAGTTGTTTGATTTGCCAACTTTAATTTAATTTTTGTGTGTTGTAAATGTAATAATATCTAAATGGCCAATCAATTAAAATTTATAGTGGGTATACTATTTTTAAATATAGGTTATGCATTGATAATGAAGTGAAAAGAACCACTTTCCTCTTTGAAAAATATGATTATTTACAAAGAAACATTGAATTAGATAAGTCCTATGTTTTATTGTCGTTAAATGAGTTTATGCTTCTACCACATTTTGTTAATAACTTTGTTAGCGGATGAATATTGATAGTGTTTAATGCTTAGTTAACATCTTATTTTATTTTTTTATCCAAACTTTAGTAATTAAAAAAGCTGTAAGGATTTTAGTCACTAAAAAATGATAATATTTTGGTTCAACTCTTCTTTATCTTCAACTTCTTACCAGAAGAGATAGTTTAAAAATCTTAACAGAGAACTGTGATTAGTGAGTTCTTGTTCCTTTTATATTCAAGTGGAACAAATATTTTATGTTCAACTTGTTTTCATGGATTCAAAAATATTATACCCATTAAGTGTATATTTTGGGTCTAGAAGGTTATCTGACATTTACTTCCTCCACCATACAAAATTTCAACCTGCACTATTAAAGTACCAAAAAAATGCCCTTAGCACTTTTCTTTTTCAACTTGACGTGTACTAGTTTAGTTTAGTTGTTTTTTTTTTTTTTTTTTTTTTTTTTTTTTTTTTTTTTTTTTTTTTTTTTTTTTTTTTTTT